>Ga0070741_10006215_pt1 | contig 25848 bp, 24 predicted proteins | sample Coa_R1_4_FD_66440 | JGI IMG/M metagenome (GOLD analysis project Ga0070741, IMG submission 66440) | Surface soil microbial communities from Centralia Pennsylvania, which are recovering from an underground coalmine fire - Coalmine... | ecosystem: Environmental > Terrestrial > Soil > Unclassified ... | reverse complement strand
ACCGCTGTTGCAAGCGCGGCACGGTAGGCCCTTGATCACAGGGGGCGGAGCGCAGGAAGCGAAGCAACGCGGCTGCGGCACTCCCGGCGGCTGCCATCGCCAGTCGTCTCCTTAGTCGTAGATCGACAACTGCTTGCCACGCGTCTCGGGCAGGAACAACACCATCATCACTACGATCGCGAATGCCGTTCCGGTCACGATGCCGATGGCTTCGGCCAAGGGCATCACGCTGCTGAGATAGCCGACCAGCGGCGGCGAGAAGGCGCCGAGCCCGCGCCCGACGTTGTAGACGAAGCCTTGCCCAGAGCCGCGCACGCGGCTCGGAAACAGCTCGGTCAAGAAAGCCCCGACCCCGCTGAAGTTCCCCGACAAGAAGAACCCAAGCGGGAAGCCGAGAACGAGCATCGCCGTGTTGCTAACCGGAATGAGCGTGTAGAGCACGGTGACGCCGGCCGTCGCGATCGCGAACACGATGAAGGTCTTGCGGCGACCGATGCGATCGGTCATATAGGCCGCCGCCATGTAACCGACCCAGGACCCGATAATCAGCACGAACGTGTAAGCGCTAGTGCTGAGCACCGACAGGTTACGAACGGTCTTCAAATAAGTAGGTAACCAAGTCGTGATGGCGTAATAGCCCGACATCATGCCGGTTGTCATCAGGCTGCCGAGCACGGTGACCCCGAGCAGTTGCGGCGAGAAGATATCGAGGAAGTGTCCGCCGGACTCCTTCACTTTCTGCCGGGTCGCTTCGAAGACCGCCGGCTCCTTGACGTTGCGCCGGATGTAGATCACCAGCAGCGCGGGCAGGATGCCCACCCAGAACATCGCACGCCAAGCGAGGTGCTCGGGCAGCACCGAGAAGGCGACCGCGAACAGAATGGCCGATGCACCCCATCCCACCGCCCACCCGCTTTGCACCGTGCCCACCGCCTTGCCGCGATGCTCGGCGCGGATCATCTCACCGATCAGCACCGAGCCGACCGCCCATTCGCCGCCGAAGCCCAGGCCTTGCAGCGCGCGCACGAAGAGCAGCTGTTCGAACGAGTTGGTGAAGCCCGAGAGGAAGGTGCACACCGAAAACCAGATTATCGTGATCTGCAACACGCGCACGCGTCCGATGCGATCGGCGAGGATGCCGGCGAGCCAACCGCCGACGGCGGAAAGGATCAGCGAAGCGGTAGCGATCAAACCCGCCTGCCCTTTGCTCATCGCCCACGTCGCCATCAGGGTGGGAATGAGGAAGGTGTACATGGTGAAGTCGACTGCATCGACCGACCAGCCTGCGAACGCCGCAACGAAGGTCCTACGTTCGGCTTTGGATAACTCTCGGTACCACGCGAACATCGTTCACCTTACGATAAGAGAGGAAAGATTCAAACCGACCGTAGGCCCCTCCATCATCGTGGGCCGGATAGGCACAGAACGCATTTCCGTCACGCCGCCGACACTCTCGGTGCAGCGATCGGCTCGGGCAACACGATCGGGCGGCGCGTCATGGTGAGCAGCAGCAGTGCGCCGCTCACCAACAAAACGCCGGCGATGACGAAGGCCCAGTTGTACTCGCCCGTGGCGGCGATGACGTGACCGGTGATAATCGGCGCGGCGATGCCGAACGCGTTACCGCCCACGATCAAGATACTCATCGCTTTCCCGCTGTCTTCGGGGTTGCGCAACAGATCGTTGACCAGCGCGAAGTTGAGCGAGATCGCGGTCGCCATGCCGGTGAGCGACAGCGTGAACAGCGCGAGCATCAGCCAAACGTTCTCGATCATCGGCGTGAACAGAATCACGGCCGACGACAGCATCATCACCACGCCCATAGAGCGGCGCCGACCTTCACCTACAGCGCTGGGCTGCAGCAGACGGTTGCTGATGCGCCCGAGCACGATGCCGAGTAGAGCCGCTCCCGCGTATGGCACTGCCGTGAACAGTCCCGTCTTCAGAATGTCGAGATGGCGTGTCGTCTGCAGATAGCTAGGCAGCCAAGTGAGGAAGAGGTACTGGGTGTACACGGCACAGCCCTCGGACAGGGCCAAGCCCCACATCGTGCGCGTCTTCAACAGTTGCAGGACGCGGCCTGGTCCCGTCTTGCGCGTCAGCCGATGCACTTCGGCACCGCGTTCGCTCACGATCTTTTCGCGCTCGGCCTCGCCAAGCCAGCTCACGCGCTCCGGCTTGTCGTACCACACGAGCCAAGCCAAAAGCCAAACGAACCCCGCCGCACCGACCACCACGAAGGATCCGCGCCAGCCGATCCAGCTCACCACCCACGCGACGATCAACGCACCGAAGGCTGGTCCTGCTTGAGTTCCGGCCATGAAAATCGCGTTAGTGAAGCCGCGCTCGCCCGCCGGAATCCATTCGCGCACCACTCGTCCGCCGGCGGGAAAGGTCGTCGCCTCGCCCACGCCCATTGCCAATCGCGTGGTGATCAGCGCGACATAGTTCCAGGCCCCGCCGGTGAGCATGGTGGCGAGCGACCACAGGGTGATGCCCGCTGCGTTGAGCGCCTTGCTGCCGAAGCGATCGACCAGGATGCCCATCGGGATCAAGCACAGCAGGTAGGTCCACAGGAAGGACGAAAACAGATAACCCATCGCGATTGGCGACAGACCGAATTCGGCGGCGATCGGCTTCGAGGCGACGGACAGCGCGACACGATCGATGTAATTGATCATCGCCAGCGTGAACAGGAACACGCTGATCCAACCGCGCCGCCACGCCATTCTTCCTCCCGCTCGACGGACTCGATGTCCGTTCGCTGTTGTAAACATCCGTACCAACGCACATGCGCGGACTTCGATTCGATCCTTACTCTACTGATCGTTGATCTCGTCGAGAAAGCTACGCAGCGCTTCCGCGCACACGTCGGCATGCGAGAACGGCAGGCCGTGCTTGCTGTGTGCGAACACCTGCAGGCGCGATTGCGGCAGCCGCGACTTCAGATCCGCCATGATGCTCACCGGAATGAAGGGGCTCGAATCGGGATGCAACAGAAGCACTGGCATCGCGAGCCGTGACAGCTGCGGGGACAGATCAGCGCCGGCGAGCAAGCGCACGGCACGCAGCAGCACGTCGCGCGAAACGCTGGCTTGCATGCGCGCATACCATTCGTGCATGCTTTGCGACAACGCACCGGGGAAGAAGCGCGCCCGCATCATGTGCTCGGACCAGCCGCTCATGCCGCGCGCATCGATGATCTGCTGCCAATCGTCGATGTTGTTGATGGAGCCGCCTATATGCGCGCCGTTGCTCACCGTGACTGTCGCAATACGCTCTGGTGCGCGCAGGCCGGCGAGCAAGGCGAGCGTGCCGCCGATCGATTCGCCGACCAGATGAAAGCGCTGCACGCCGGCTGCGTTCGTGATGGCGAGCAGATCGTCAATCAAAATATCGAGGCTGAGCGGCGCGCCGGGCGCAGGATGTGAAGAGCGGCCGTGGCCGCGCATGTCGAACCAGAGCATGCGGTAGCGGTCAGCGAGCATCGGAGCCCACGCGCGCCAGATGTCGCCGTTTGCACCCAGGCCGTGATAAAAGACGATCGTCTCTGGTTGTTCGAGCCACGGCGCGGTGCCGTCGAGCAAATCGTAGTGCAACGTGCAATTCGTAACTTGCAGCGCCGGCATGAACTCCTCCCTCGCGTTGCGGCATGCTGGAGGCCGCTCTTTTTCTCTTGCGGGCACTCTAGCATATGATTCGGTCTTCACCTTCGTACTGCTAAGGGTCGTCTCGTAAGTCGTTTTACGGCGGCGCTCGAGCCGACACGGGAAGATGAGCAAGGTCTACATCGGTTGCGGCGCGGGGTTTGCCGGCGATCGCTTCGACGCCGCAGTGCCGGTCGTGCGCACGCTCGCAGACGCGCCGGGCGCGCGCTTCTTGATCTACGAGGTACTGGCGGAGCGCACACTCGCCATCGCCCAGAAGCTGCGGCGGGAGAACGCGCACGCGGGTTATTCGCCGTTTCTCGACATCTACTTGCCGCTCGTCCTGCGCGATTGCTTCGAAAACGGCATTCGCATCGTCACGAACATGGGGGCTGCCAATCCGATCGGTGCGGCGAAGCGCGTACAGGCACTGGCACAAGAGCTCGGGCTACGCGGACTGAACGTCGCCGCGGTAACCGGCGACAACTTGCTCGAGACGATGAGCGCGGAGGAAATCCGTCGCCAGCCATTGATCGAAAGCCTGACGCTAGACGATCGCCCCATCGTCGCGGCGAATGCATATCTGGGCGCCGATGCCGTCGCGCAAGCCCTCGGTAGCGGCGCGCATGTCGTTTTGGTCGGCCGCACCACCGATGCCGCGCTGTCGCTCGGTCCGCTGCTGCACGTGCATGGCTGGCATGCCGATCAGCTGGATCTGCTCGCACAGGGCACCGTGTGCGGACATCTGCTCGAATGCGGGGCGCAGGTCACCGGCGCCTACTTCGCGGACCCCGGCTTCAAAGACGTGTCCGACCTCGCCCGCGTCGGTTTCCCGATCGCCGAAGTCGATGCCGATGGGCATCTCGTCGTAACCAAGGCTGCAGATACTGGCGGCCTCGTCAGCCGTGCGACGGTGATCGAGCAGCTGCTCTACGAAGTGCACGATCCGTTCAATTACCTGACCCCGGACGTCACGCTCGACCTCGCCGCGGTGGAAGTCGAACAGACCGAGCCGAATCGCGTGCAGGTACGCGGGGCGCGCGGCAAGCCGCCGCCCGCGACGTTGAAGGCGACCGTCAGCGTGGATGCCGGCTGGCTCGGCGAAGGGGAGATTTCCTACGCAGGCCCGAATGCTTTGGCGCGCGCGGAGCTCGCCGCGCAGATCGTGCGCGAGCGCTGCGCGGCGATCGCGGTGAAGGAGCTGGTGCGCGTTGAAGTGCTGGGAACTTATGCGCTGTTCGACAGCAACGCGCGCACACGGCGCAACGCTGTCGACACGCAAAACGACGGCGAGTATCGCGTACGCGCGGCGGTGCGCAGTTTCGATCGGGCCGTGGCGCAGCGCGTGTCCGATGAGGTGTTGAGCCTCTACTGCTCGGGGCCCGCGGGCGGCGCAGGCGTGCGCCAGCACGTCACACCCCAAATCGGCACGGCGTCGATCCTGATCGATCGTCGGTGCGTGCACCCGACCGTAACCCTCGTCGACCGACCATGAACATGATCAGTGTTCCGCTGCACGCGGTTGCTCACGCGCGCGCGGGAGACAAAGGCAATCGTTCGAACATCAGTGTCATCGCGTATCGAGCCGAGGCGTTCGAGTTTCTGCTCGAGCAGGTGACCGAAGCCCGTGTGCTCGCCACGTTCACGCACAAGGGTGCCACCGCGTGCAAACGTTACGTGTTACCGAAACTACAAGCGATGAACTTCGTCATCGACGACGCGCTGGAAGGCGGCGTCAACGGCAGCTTGTGCCTCGATGGGCATGGGAAGTCGCTGTCCTTTCTGCTGCTGCAAGACATCGAAGTGAACGTCCCAGCGGACTGCTTGTTGCCGGGGTCGCCCTACCTGCGATCGCCGCGGCCGGCGTAGTACGCAGCGGCCTGCTTACCGCGTAGGGATCGTGCTTACGTTCCTTCACGCTCGAACTCGGTGACCACGCCGTTCTCGGCGACAATCCTGCTGTGCAACGTATCACGCGTGCTCACGCGCTGGCTTGATCAAGCTCCGCGATGTCGTCCGCATCGAGCTTGAGATCCACCGCCGAGATGATCGTGTTCAGCTGTTCCATGCTGGTGGCACTGACGATCGGTGCCGTGACGCTCGGTCGCGCGAGCAGCCATGCGAGCGCAACCGCCGCAGCCGGCGAGTCGCGGCGCGCAGCCACTGCGTCGAGCGCGGCGAGCACCCGCATGCCACGCTCGTTGAGATACTTCTTGATGCCCCCGCCACGCGGGCTCTTGCCGAGATCGGCCTCCGATCGATATTTGCCCGTGAGAAAACCAGCCGCCAGCGAGAAGTAGGTGATCACGCCGAGCCCCTCGCGCAAGCACAGGGGCTCGAGGTTGCGCTCGTACTCCGTGCGCTCCATCAGGTTGTAATGCGGCTGCAGCGACTGATAGCGCGGCCAGCCGTGCGCATCGCTGGCTTTCAACGATTCGGCCAGACGCTCGGCACCAAAGTTCGAGGCGCCGATCGCACGCACTTTGCCGGCTTTAACCAGGGCGTCGTAGGCCGCCAGCGTCTCGTCGACAGGTGTCTCGGCATCGTCCTTGTGCGACTGATACAGATCGATGGTGTCGGTCTGCAAGCGCCGCAGCGAGTCTTCCACGGCCCGCAGGATATAGGCCTTCGACAAGCCCTTCTTGTCTTTACTCATCTCCCATCCGACCTTCGTGGCAATGATCACCCTGCCGCGATTGCCGCGCTGCTTCATCCATTTGCCGATCACCGTCTCGGACTCACCCCCGGCGTGACCGGGCACCCAGACCGAGTAGACGTCGGCGGTATCGATGCAGTCGAACCCGCGCGCGACGAAAGCGTCGAGCAACTTGAACGAGGCCGCTTCGTCGATCGTCCAGCCAAACACGTTTCCGCCGAACACGAGTGGCGCGATCTCCAGTCCGGATTTGCCAAGCTTGCGTTTGTTCAATTTCGATCTCTTTGCGTCAGCGAGGTGACTTCGGCGTAGATTTGGCTAAGACGCCGAATCGAAACGCAAATCATGCCTCTTTGCCCGAGGCGGTAGAATCCGCCGTCCTGTGCCTTTCCACGAGGCGATCGTCGCGCTCGCGCAACAACCAATAGACGATGCCAAGCGCGAGGGTGATCGCGGCCAGACCGAGCATGGTTTGCGCAGTCGTATCGCGCAGATCCATGATGACCAACTTGCGTGCCACAGCGAGCAAAGCAATGAGCACGATTACCTTCGTCTGAATGATGCTCTCCTGCCGAGTGACCACGTATTGGAGCGTATGGTTGAATTCGAGTGCGATCAGCACCGTCATGATTTCGCCGAAGACGCCTTGGAACACGCGATGGTCGAGCGGATCGAGTGCACCAAACACGAGACCCACGAAGACCCCTACGAACAAGCGAAAGATAGCGACAACGACAACCAGCGAAACCAACAACGTAATCACCAAAGCCGCCGCGCTTTCGAAGCGCTGATAGGGCGTGATGCTGCTCCATCGATTCGAAAAGAACTCACGTAACCACATCTGCTTGTTGCGCTCCTGTCTACCAGCGATGCCCGCCGCGGTCATCCAAGCCGAAGTTGAATGCCCAGTCCCTATTCGCTACGCTCAGCGGGCGTTATGAATCCGATTATCGTCGAGGCCATTCGCAGCAAGCTCAGAATATCGTTCTCCTACAACGGTAGAACACGCATCGCCGAGCCGCAATGCTATGGCGTGGGTTTCAAAGGAACCGAGCTGCTGCGCGTTCATCAGCTAGCCGGCGGCGCCGCGCGCGAACCGCTGTTCGACGTATCGAGAATAAGCGACTTGGTCCTTCTGCACGAGCATTTTTCGAAGCCGGGACCACACTACAAGAAGGACGATTCGGCGATGATGCGCATCTTTGCGCAGCTATAACGGCGCGCTCCTCCCGCCCCGTATCAACCTCCCCGGGAATGCCCCCGTGGCCATGCCATCGCGCATCACTTCGACGCCCGCAACGAAAGTGTGCCGATAGCCTTTCGCGCGCTGAATCAGGCGTCGCCCACCGGCCGGTAAGTCGTAGACGATCTCCGGCATGGTTACGCCCAGCGCATCGAAGTCGATCAGGTTGAAGTCCGCCCGATAGCCGGGGGCGATCAGCCCGCGATCGTGCAGGCCATACGCGCGAGCGGTGTCCGCAGTCTGCTTCTTGACCAGGAATTCGAGCGGCAGCGCGTGATAGCCACGACGATCTCCGCGCGTCCATTCCTTCAGCATGGTGGTGGGACTGCTCGCATCGCAGAGGAATCCGACGTGGGCGCCGGCATCGGCCAATCCGCATACTGTCGCCTCGTCTTCGAGCAGTGTGCCGACCACGCGCAGATCGCCCTCGCTGTAGTTCTCGAACGTGATGAACAAAATCTGCTTGCCATCGCGTTCGAGCAACCACTCCAGCGCAAGATCCCAGGGGTCGCGATGCAACCGCTTCGCCTGCGCGGCGAGGCTGTCGTTCATGTTCGGCTCGTAATCGATCGGCTCGCTCAGCTTGTACGTGCGCGGCAGCAAGTCGGCGATCCAGCGCGTGGTCGCGTCGTCGGGCACCTCGCGCCAGAGGCGATGGCGCAATTCGGCATCCGACTGCAGCTTGCGCACGCGCTCGGCCGGTTCGAGTGCTTCGAGTTGCCGCCACAGCGGATGCGTGATGAAGGGATGGATGGTGCCTTCCAGCGCCATGTTTACGCCGATCGGACGCGAGCCGACCTGTCCCGTCACCTCCTGCCCGTCGCGGCGCACGGCGTGAATGCGCTCCAGCGTATCGCGCCACAGGTCGGGTGCGTTGTTGACTTGCAGAAGCAGCACCGACAGCGGGCGCCCCGCCATCTGAGCGATACCGCGCAGAATCTCGAAGTCACCCTCGTCGAAATCCGAGTTCACTTCCAGCACCCCGCTGCCGGCCCGACGCATCGCGTGCGCGATCCCTGCGAGCTCCGGCTCGCGTGCGGACAAGCTCGGCGTGAAGCGACCGTCCTTGGTCTTGTGCTTGATCGTGCGCGAGGTGCTAAAGCCGAGCGCGCCCGCGCACAGCGCTTTCTCGACCAGTTCGCTCATGCGTTCGATCTCACTCGCATTCGGCAAGGAGGCGTGATCGGCACCACGATCGCCCATGACGTAAAAGCGCAGCGCCGCGTGAGGCAGTTGGGCGCCGATGTCCATGATGCGGGGCATGGCTTCCAGCACATCGAGATACTGCGGAAAGCTCTCCCATCGAAAATCGATGCCTTCGGCGAGCACCGTCTCCGGAATATCCTCCACCCCTTCCATCAACTGGATCAGATAGCGCTCGCTGCCCGGCCGGACCGGCGCGAACCCCACGCCGCAGTTGCCGAACACGGCAGTCGTCACACCGTGCCACGATGACGGCGTGAGATACGGGTCCCAAGTGGCTTGCCCATCGTAATGCGTATGGATATCCACCCAGCCAGGCGTGAGCAGCAAGCCGTCGGCCTTGATCTCGCGCTTGCCGGCCGGCACACCGACGCCGACTGCGCAGATGCGGGCGCCTTCGACGGCGACGTCGGCGATGCGCCGCGGTCGACCCGTACCGTCGACCAGGGTTGCGCCGCGAATGACCAGATCGTGCATGAGGAAAGCTCCTTGCCGTTGATTCGTTCTACGTTGCCCGATCAAGTATGCGAATACATCAGCTTGCCACGCACATCGAGCTCGACCTTGAGGATCGTGCCGCTCTCGGCTTCGGTGATATAGAGCGTGCTGCGATCGGGCCAGCCAAAAGCAACGTTCGTCGTGTGGCGGCCAGTGCACGACTTGATGCGATAGCGCGGCTCGCCGTAGCGGTCGAACACCCACACGCTGCCCAAGCGCAGATGCGCGACGACCAAGCCGCCTTCGTCGTCGAGCGCCATGCCATCGGGACCGCCGGCGCCGGAAAGCTGCACGTATAAGCCGACTTTACCGAAGCTGCCATCGCGCAAGAACGGAATCTGCCACACGCAGTTGCCGCGCGTTGCCGCAACCAACAGCGCGCTCTCGTCGTGGTTCATCACCAGCCCGTTAGGGCTCGGCACGTTGTCGAGCAGGCAGTCCACCCGACCGTTGGCGCGAACGCGGTAGACACGTCCGGTCGGATCGTGCAATCCGGTCATACCCTGATCGGTGAAGTAGAGATCGCCGTTGGTAGTGAAGAACAAGTCGTTCACCGCCTTGAAGCGCTCCAGGTTCGCGCGCACCAGCCAGGGCGTGATCGTTCCGTTGACAGGGTCGAGCAGCATGATGCCGTGCTTGTAGTCGGCGACGAAGATGCGGCCGTCTCGATGGAGCTTGAGCCCGTTGGGCCAGCCGTCGTACTCGACGATCAAATGAAACACACCGTCGCGCGTGACCTTGAAGATGCGGCCGTTCTGTGCATCAACACACCACAAGTTGCCATCGCGATCGAACGAAGGACCCTCTAGCAGTGAGCCGGCCGGCGTCCCGATGGGCTGACCCGCGACCCATTCGTTGGTGTGATCCGCGGTCTTCAGTTCGTCGGGCAGATGCGCAAAGACCGTTGTTTCCAGAATTGCGGGCGGCGGGAAGAGCATCGATGCACGCGGAGAGGACGCGTCAGTAAAGGGCTAAGGATCAGCACGATAACAAAAAACAGTCTGAAGCCCGAAACTTGCTTCCGGGCGCTCGCGTCATCGTCCACGACTCCTCACCGATCGCTCCCATGAATCCTCGCTTCCTCAAGGCCCTGCTCAAGCACCCGGATCGCTATCCGCAGAACCTGGACGAGCGCTATCCGCGGGTGCTCGAGCAGATTGCGCAGCTCTGGGGCACGCTTCAACTCGAACCCTACCTTCACGACCTCCTGTACGACACCCGGGGTGACCGCAAAGGATTTCCGCCCGATGTGATGATCGAGCTGATGTTCTTGCATGGACTGGCCGCCGAGCTGCAGAGCCAGGCCGGTGAAGATCCATGGGGGGATGTGAAGAATAAGGATGAGGAAGGGCCCACTCTACCCGGCAACGACGTGCAGAGCCTGCTCGAACGCGCGGTGCGCGAGGGCAATCAGCCGGTCGTGCGCCGCCTGCTCGCCTCGGGTGGAAGCCCGCACCGTCGCGCGAGCAACGGCGCGACGCTCCTTGGGACGGCGAGCTTGCTCGGCTTCAGAACCGTTGCCGGCTTGCTGGTGGAAAGCGGTGCGGACGTGAGCGCCCCGGACGATCGCGGCTTCGTGCCGTTGCATTGGGCGGCGTTCAAGGACCATCACACCATCGTCGAGCTGCTGCTCGAGCGTGGCGCATCGCCCAATGTCGTGAGCAGCACGGGCGTAACGCCACTGCATCAGGCGGCGGCGAGCGGCGGCGCCCAATCGGTGGAGTTGCTGTTGCGCGCAGGCGCCCAAGTCAATGTCGCCGACAAGGAAGGATCGACGCCCTTGCATCGGGCGCTCGGCGGATTTCACGTGCGTGTCGCGAAGATGCTCGATGCGGCGGGGGCAGACTGGACTGCCAAGCATCGTTCCGGCATCACCCCGGCAGACCTCGTAGCACGCGATGAGCGGCTCGCCAGCCTCGCTCGGCTGATCCCCGCCGCGCAAGTCAGCTAGTGGGCGTTCGCGCTCTTGGAGCATGCGCTCGCTGGCCTGAGCGAAGCAGGGGTACGACGAACAACCTGCGCTCCAGTAGTCCTGGCGGCGCCCCGCGAGTGCACGAGTGCGAAAGTTTAGGTCGCCCGCCGGGTGAGGTTCATCGCCTCACCCACTAGGATGCGCTCCAGCTTCGAGCTCGATACCTCGCCACGGACCATCTGCACCAGCGCTTCGCCGTCCATCAAACCGATCGGAAGATCCTTGGCGAAGCGCATGGCATCCAGCGTGAACTTGCCGCAGGTCACGAACAATCCGCGGTTCGCTTTCTCGGTGGTGATCGCCCCGCACAACTCGCGGAGGTGCTCGACGTCGACTCTGCGCACTCGCCAATGTCGGCATTGGACCAGCATCTTCTCGGCGCGGCGCGTGGCCACCATCTCCACACCTTCCCCGTTGCGTCGCATCGCCACCGCATAACCCTGACGACGCAGCGCCTCGGCCACCGCAGCAGTGAAGCGAGGCCAAGACAGCGCACGCAATTCGGCGACCTCGGGATCGATATTGGTTAGGCGCTGCCAGCACAGGCGCAGCACCGCGAGCACGGCGATCAGTGCAAAACCGCCGGCGAGAATGGCAGCGAGATCCACCAGTCGCGTGGTAATCAACTCGAATGCTGGCTCGATCACCGTCAGTCTCGGCAACCCCTGGGTCAAGCCGAGGTAGACGAGGATTGCGGCGAGCAGGGGCGGCGATGCAACTGCGATGAGTTGTCGACTGAACGAACTTGACATGAATCCGGGGAAGGCGGGGCGAGGATCGAGCGACTGAACGGCGGCCCGAAGCAGATTTCTTGCCCGCTCGGAAAATTCAATGCCCAGCCGTCACTCAGCGTTGCGCTTGCGTCGATTGCCTCGACCGTAAAGCTTCAATTTGCACCCGTACGCGGGCGGCCTGCACCCCGCATTGGCATGGCGCAATGGTTCAGGCAACTCCCGGCAGTCGCTTGCCGCTCGCGCGTCCCTTTCTGCCGCCGTTAGCGTGCACCGCCTGCGCCAGCCCCGGCGCCCGTAGTTCCTGTTGCGCCCGTCGAACCCCTCTCGCTCTGCGTGCCTGGTTCGTTCTCGCTCGCCGCTGTTACCGTGAGCGTTTCATTGTTGGCCAGGTTGGTGATCGTTTGCGCCTCCAATACCGTCACGCCCATGCGCTGCGTCCCTTTCATCAACAGACCATCGACCCGGACTTGTCTGTCGTTTCCTAGAAATCGCGTCACCAAGTTCGTGAGGTACACGGGAAAGTGAACGGGCAAACCGGAATCGCGGACGAAACCGTCGATCTCTCCGGTGGGTGCATGGGTGAATCGTTCGATACGGCCCCTCGTCGTGTAGGGCATGCCGGGTGTCGCAAGCGCGTCTTCAGTGGGTGGCGGCAGCGGCAGCCGCTCCACGGCGCTGCCCTGCTGAGCATTTGCGGGCAGAGTTGCGGCGAGCAAGAGCGCGGAAAGCAGCGTGGGCAGGTAGAGAGGTTTCATGGCATACCTCGCTGTCATCGTTGTCTAGCCGGCACGGCAACTGGTGTGCCCTGCGCGGTCGGCCGAAGGAACGCCTCACCCACACCCGCAGCGCTCGCCGCGCTGGTAGCATGCGCTCGATGCTTCCGCCTCCCTGATCCCGAGCCGGTCAATTTTCCATTTACCGATCCGAGAACAAAGGCAGGAACAACAAGCTACGTGCAGATCACACCTGCAACCGCTTGAAACCTCCCTTTGTGTCGATTCTTCTTGATCCCTGACGCTATGGGCGTGCCACGCTGGTTGGTCATTTCAATTGCGATCACCACTCCTACGCTGCTTGCGGCTAGCGTCGTGCTCGCGGTCGAACGCCAGCCGCTCGTGGAGCGCGACGTCCTACTGACACCGGAGCACATCGAGCGCGTCAAACGTATCTTGGATGCACACAACATGCGACGCCGTCCAGGATCGTTGGCGACGATTCGGGTCGGCTCGGAGGACGTGGAAACGGCCGCCAATTACGCAGCGAGTCATTTCGCGCATGGCAGCGCGAGGGTGAAGCTGAGCGACGGAGGCGCGGCCATCACGGTCAGTCTGCCGCTGCGTTCCGGACCGATCGAAGGATTCTTGAATGTACAGGCGGCGCTCGTTCAGACTGCCGCATTGCCGCGATTGGAATCAGTACGCGTAGGCGATCTACCGATTCCGGATTGGCTTGCCAACGCCATCGTGGTCCGACTCATCGAATGGGCGCGACATCGCGCGGAGTACCGCGCCGGGGTCGAAGCCTTGCAAGCGGTGCGCTTCTCGGCGCGGGCGCTCAGCGTCGTATACCTGTGGGACAAAGATCTCCCGGGCCGAATCGGAAAATCCGTGGCTTCGACCGAGGAGTTCGAGCACTTGCGCCCCTATCAAGAGCGCTTGTCCGAGATCGCGACGAGCACGAGCGTGAGCCTCGCACAGCTGCTGCCGCCGTTGTTCGATCTGGCCGCGCAGCGCTCGGCCGCAGGCGAGGACGTTATCGAGCAGACGCGCGCAGCGATCCTGGTCGCGGCACTGCACGCGGTCGGGCAACCCTTGTCCCAGATCGCTCCTGCAGCCGCAACCTGGCGCAGCCCGCAGCCTCAGGAGGTAACCCTAGCGGGCCGCAAGGACACCGCGAAGCACTTTGCCGTCTCGGCCGCGCTCGCCGCCTACGCCGATACGAAACTCGCGGATGCAATCGGGTTGTACAAGGAGATGGAGGACGCGCGAGGTGGTAGCGGCTTCTCGTTCAACGACCTCGCCGCCGATCGTGCCGGAACACGTTTCGGCGAGCGCGCAGTTGATACGCGAGCGGCGCTCGGACTGCAGCGGCGCGTCGCAGCTGGTATCGAAGAACACGACGTGTTACCGCCGATCGGCGATCTGCCGGAAAACATGCAAGAAGAAACGTTCAGGCGCCGCTTCGACGGCGTGGGAGGGAAAGCCTATCGCGACATGACCGCTGAGATCGAACGGCGGCTCGACACGCTGCCTCTGTTGCGCTGAGCTTGAACGCGCTGTTACGTGCCCGTGGTGCGGTTTTGGAGTAAGGCGAGCTCACGGCGTGAGAACGACCTTCACGCACTGATCCTCTTTGTGCTTGAAGGTCTCGTACGCTTCGGGGGCCTCGGACAAGCGCATCCGGTGCGTGATGATGAAGGTCGAATCGAGATCACCCTTTTCGATTCTCTCCAGCAGCGGTTTCATGTAGCGCTGAACGTGCGTCTGCCCAGTCTTGATCGTCAGCGATCGGTTCATCAGGGATCCCATCGGAAACTTGTCGATAAAGCCGCCGTACAGACCGGCCACCGACACCGTGCCGCCGTTGCGGCAAGCCAGGATCGCTTGACGCAGGGCCGTGGGTCGATCGGTCTCCGACATCATTGCGGTCTTGATGCGGTCATACGTCCCCGCCGCACCGTGCGGATCCGCCTCCATGCCAACGGCATCGATGCATGCGTCGGGGCCGCGCCCGCCGGTCAGTTCGTTCAAGGCGCCGGCCACATCATCAACTTCGAAGTCGATCGGCTCGGCACCACTGTTTTCCGCAGCCATACCCAAGCGCTCCGGCACGCGATCGATCGCGATGACGCGGTCGGCGCCGAGTAGAAACGCACTTTTGATCGCAAGCTGGCCGACGGGCCCACAACCCCACACCGCGACCGTGTCACCGGGCTGAATATCGCACGCCTCTGCAGCCATGTAGCCGGTCGGCAGGATGTCGGACAAAAACAGCACTTGTTCGTCCGACAAGCCGTTCGGGATTTTGACCGGCCCAACATCCGCGAAGGGCACGCGCGCATACTCGGCCTGCCCTCCGGCGTAGCCGCCGGTCAGATGCGAATACCCGAAGATGCCGCATGGCGAGTGGCCCCATAGCTTTTCTGCTAACCATGCGTTCGGGTTCGAGTTCTCGCACAGCGAGTACAGCTCCTTCTGACAGAAGAAGCAGTTGCCGCATGCGATGGGAAAGGGTACGACCACGCGATCGCCAACTTTAAGATTCTTGACTTCCGGGCCCACTTCCACGATCTCGCCCATGAACTCGTGGCCGAGAATATCGCCCTTTCGCATCGTGGGCACGAAGCCGTCGTAGAGGTGCAGATCCGAGCCGCAGATCGCGGTCGAGGTGATCCGCACGATCGCATCGCGCGGATTGAGGATCTCGGGGTCGGGAACATCCTCGACGCGCACGTCGGTCTTGCCAAACCAGCAATTTGCCTTCATCGGCTCGTCTCCAGCGTTGCGAAAGTGCGCTGCCTGCCTATCTCGTGCGCGATCGACCCTAATGAACAGTGGCCGGCTCGCCTTGCGTCGTGACGGGGCGCTGCCTGTTGCGCTGCTGTCCCGACGGTTGACCCTCGGTCGTCGCGATCTCGCCCGTTTCGAGCAACTGCTTCAGACGTCGCAAGGCCTCCTCGATCATTCGCTCGGGCGAGCGTCCAGTCATTCGAGCGATTGCGGTTCCCAACGAACCTGCGGGCGGCACGTATTCCAGATGCACTTTGACGAGCGTGCCACGTCCGCCGGGTGCATCGCGAAACTGCACGCTGCCGAAGTTCGTCACCGATCGCCGCATGGTGGTGCGCCATGCGATTTCCCGGTTCTCTTCATCGCGCGTGATTTCCGAATCCCAATCGAGCTCGCCCCCATGCGGACCTTTCACGCGCCAGTGCGAATGACGGTCGTCCAAAATCTCTACGCTACGCAGATGCGGCGCAACGCGCGGGAGGTCTTTCAGCTCGCGCCAGAACCGATAGATATCCGCGCGGGGCTTGCCGATCATGACCGATGCATCGATGACAATGGTTTCGTTGGCTTCGGGGTCGGCAGGTTCCGGGTTCACACGAATGTTGAGCGGATTGAACATCGGGTTGTTGCCGGTGTAGGCCTGATAGAGCAACCAGCCGCCCAACCCGGCGCCAGCAACACCGCCTGCCGTCCCGCGCCGCAGTCCCCAAGCGAGGAGGCCAAGACCGCCGAAGATGTAGCCCCAGCGATCGATACGCGTCAAATTGAGAGGTCGCCGATTGGACATGCAACACCTCCTGATGTAGAGCTATGGCTTCAGCAACCCATGTTCCGATCGCTCATCTCGAATGCTCGAGCGATCGCCGCGACGACCTCATCCGGCACCGTGTGATGGACCATATGGCCGGCCCCACCCGCGAGCCGCAGCTCGCTACCGGGCAGCATTCGGTGCAAGCGCGTGGAATGAAAATGCTGCATGACGAGAAGGTCTTGTTGGCCCGCCATGATCAGTACCGGCACTCGGAGATCGGAGTAGCGGCGACGTAATGCAAGAGCGGTTGGAATCATCCTTGCCGTTTCGCGTGCGGCGGCCTTGAGTTGTGCCGGCCGCAAGCTCATCCAGACAGGAAAGCGTATGAATCGCCTGGGCACTCGAGCCGGCCCGAAAACGCGCCACAAGATCGGGTGATAGAGCATGCGCCCGATCAGAGGAGAGATCGTGTGACGCATCAAATCGCCAAGCACCGGTAGCGCAGGCGCGCTGAGCAGGGGCACATCGAGTCGGACAGTCGGAAAGTAGTAGCCAGACAACAGAACGAGGCTGCGTACCGCTTGCGGGTAATCGAGCGCTAGCCACAGCGCGACGAACGTACCCCAAGAGTGTCCGACCACGACCGCGCGCTCCACACCCAATGCCCGCATCGCCCGGTAGAACAGCGCGGCCTGCTCGCGTGCGCTCCAATTGCGGCCGGCGGGCCGCTCGCTATGGCCGAATCCGGGGCGGTCGAACACGATCACACGATAGCGCTGCGCGGCGCGCTCGGGCACGCCGCTCAGCTGCATCTCTTCGATCATGCTGCCGTTGCCGTGGAACAAGACCAGCGGTGGACCTTCGCCGTAGTCGACGTAATGCAGCGACACCGCGTCGACTTCGATGAACTTTCCCCGGGGCGGGTTCTCCCGTTCGGCGCGCCGCGTGCGCGTGTGCACCACGAACGCGCTCGCGGCCAGCAAAGCCGCACTACTGATCAGCTTGACGGCGTGACGCTGAAGAAAAGAGGTGACCGGTTCGGTCCGATCGAGCAGTTGCATGGAGGAGGTCGGAGTCGTGTTTGGCGAGCTTGGGTTTCCGCAAGCACCGTTCCGCAAGCCCCTTCCTTCCGCCCGATCCGTCTATGACCGACGGATCGCAGACATGAACCGAGGAAAGCTTCAGACCGATCCCAGGTAGGGACGCAACAGCTCGCTCGACTCCTGCCACAGCGCCTCGGCAAGCGTATCGTCGAGCGCGAGCCGCGAGGGTTTGGTTTCGCGGCAATCGACGAAGTACTTGCCCGTCACGCCTTGCACCTCATCGGAAAGCGCGAGGTACACGGAGGTTTTGGCGCCTTTGCCAACCGGCGCACCGCCTGCTCCGAAACCGCGATGCAGCAGCTTTGTACTAATTACGCCGGGGTGAAGCGCGTTGGCCGTGATCGCGTCGCCTTTCGCGCGAAGGCGGCGCGCGAGTTCGCGCGTAAAGAGGACGTTGGCAAGCTTGGACGTGGCGTAGGCGTCATAGCCGCTATAACCGCGCTCGAAGGTGAGGTCGTCCAGATCGATTTGGGCCCCCTGGTGCACCATCGATGCAACCACCACGACCCGGGCGACCGGCGCACGCTCGAGCGCGTCGAGCAGGTGGTGAACGAGCAAGAAAGGGGCGAAATGGTTAACCGCCATGGTGAGCTCGAAGCCGTCTGTGGTGAGCAGGCGCCGCTGCTCGTAGACGCCCGCGTTCGAGATCAACACGTCGAGCGCCGGCGCGCTCGCCTTGATCTGATCGGCGAGCGCGACCACCTCCCGCATCCGCGACAGGTCCCCCCACACCGCGGCCGCATCCGAACCGGTTTCCTTCGCCAGGGCCTCGGCAGTCCCGTGCGCCTTGCTGTCGTTACGACCGTGAACGAGGACTCGATGTCCAAGGACCAGTAGCTGACGGGCGGTCTCGCGTCCGATACCGTCGGTTGCACCGGTTACCAGGACCTGTTTCATGACTTCGCTCCAAATGGGCTGCGCTTGCGAAATTTTCGCACGGACGCGGATCGCGACGCGCGGACATGACGAGCGGGGATGCAAGATGGCTGGAACGGTTGGCCTGCCCAGCGGTCAGAAGGCAGGCTTCCGACGCCGCATGCGGTAGACTCTCGCCGGATTCCCTTCATCGCGCCGACCGTGATCAACATGCTCACCCCCACCCCTCGAACCGTCCACCTCAAGGACTATGCGCCGCCGACTTTCCTGATCGAGCGCGTCGATCTCGACGTCGATATTCAAACCGAATTGACCACGGTGCAAGCGACGCTCGCAATCCGGCGCAATCCTGTCCATACGGTCCGTGTGCCTCTCGTGCTGCAAGGGGACGAGCTGGAACTCGAGTGGGTCAAGCTCGACGGGCGGTTGCTGGAGCCCGATCAATTCGACGCGGATGCCGAACATCTGCGCATCGAAAGCGTGCCCGACGAGTTCATCTTGCAAACGCGAGTCCGCCTGCACCCGGCGCGGAACACCAAGCTGATGGGTCTGTATGCGTCCAAGGATGGGCTGTTCACGCAGTGCGAGGCAGAGGGCTTTCGCCGCATCACGTACTTCCTCGATCGACCCGATGTGATGGCGCGCTATACCACCACGATCCATGCGGAGCGCGCCCGCTATCCGGTTCTGCTTTCCAACGGCAATCTCGTCGGTGCGGGGGAGGAGCCGGGCGGCCGACATTGGGTGAAGTGGGAAGATCCGTTTCCCAAGCCCTCGTATCTGTTCGCCCTGGTCGCGGGCAAGCTGGACAAGCTGGAAGACGAGTACGTTACGGCGTCGGGGCGCAAGGTCAAACTGGCCATCTACGTCGAGCCGGGCAAACTCGATCAGTGCGGCTTCGCCATGCAGGCGCTGAAGAAGTCGATGAAATGGGATGAGGACGTCTTCGGCCTCGAGCTCGATCTCGACCATTACATGATCGTCGCCGTCGGCGACTTCAACATGGGCGCGATGGAGAACAAAGGGCTCAACATCTTCAACACCAAGTACGTCCTGGCCCGCCCCGACATCGCCACCGACACCGACTTCATGCTGATCGATCGCGTTGTGGCGCACGAGTACTTCCATAACTGGACAGGCAATCGCGTGACCTGCCGCGATTGGTTTCAGCTGTCGCTGAAGGAAGGCCTGACCGTGTTCCGCGATCAAGAATTCGGCGCGGACATGTATTCGAGACCAGTGCAGCGCATCCAAGAAGTGCGCGCGCTGCGGGCTGCTCAATTCCCCGAGGACGCAGGGCCAATGGCGCATCCGGTGCGTCCGCAGTCGTACATGGAGATCAGCAACTTCTACACGGCCACTGTGTACGAGAAAGGCGCCGAAGTCGTGCGCATGATCCACACCTTGCTAGGCTCAGCCAACTTCCGGAAGGGCATGGATCTCTACTTCGAGCGGCACGACGGCCAGGCGGTCACCACCGACGATTTCGTGCAGGCGATGCAGGATGCCAGCGGAATCGACCTCACGTTGTTTCGTCGCTGGTACGATCAGGCAGGTACGCCACGGGTGTCGGTACGCGGCCGGCACGACCCCGCCAGAGCAACTTTCACCCTGGACATCGAGCAGTGGACGCCAGCGACACCCTGTCAGCCGGACAAGTTGCCGCTGCACATCCCGATCGAAGTGGGCCTGCTGGATCGCGAAGGTCGAGAAATACCCCTACGGCTGACCGACGAGCCGACGGCCAGCGGCGCCAGTCGCGCACTGTCGCTCACGCAAACGAAGCAATCGTTCTCCTTCCAGAACATCGGGCAGCCGCCGGTTCCTTCGCTGCTGCGTAGCTTCTCGGCACCGGTGATTCTGGAGTACGACTATAGCGACGACGATCTCGCCCACCTGATGGCGCACGATACCGACGCCTTCAACCGCTGGGAGTCGGGGCAACGCCTCGCGCTCAACATCTTGCTGCGTAACGTAGCGGCGCGAAAGACGGGTGTTGCGTTGGCAATTCCCGCGTCGATGATTCAAGCGTTCGAGCGCATCCTTGCCGACGCCGCGCGCGACCCTGCGTTCACCGCCGAGGCGCTTGGTCTCCCAACCGAGGCCTACATCGGCGAGCAAATGGAAGTGGTGGATCCGGATGCGATTTTCGAGGTGCGCTCGCATATGCGCCGCACGATCGCCAGTGAATTGAAAGGCGATCTGTTGGCCACGTACCAAGCCTTCATGACGGAAGGCGTCTACAGCCCCGACGCCGCGTCCGCCGGTCAGCGCGCGCTGAAGAACGTTTGTCTGTCCTACTTGATGGAGCTCGACGACGCCGCCGTGCGCGCGCTATGTCTACGGCAGTTCGACCACGCGAACAACATGACCGATGCGCTGGCGGCCTTGAGCGCCATCGCCAATTCGGACTGGACGATCCGTAACGACGTCTTGCAGCGGTTCTACGACAAGTGGAAAGGCGAGCCGCTGGTGGTCGACAAGTGGTTGGCCGTGCAAGCGAGTGCGCGGCTCCCCGATACGCTCGCCGCGGTCAAGCGGCTCACCACCCACCCCGCATTCGATCTGAAGAACCCCAACAAGGTGTACGCATTGATTCGCACCTTTTGTACGAATCAGCGTCATTTCCACGCCGCGGACGGCAGCGGATACGCTTTCGCGGCCGATCAAATCCTCGCTCTCGATCCACTCAATCCGCAGATTGCCGCACGCATCGCGCGCGCATTCGATCGCTGGAAGAAGTTCGATGCGGAACGGCAGGCGAAGGCGCGTACCCACTTGCAACGCATCCACGCTTCGCCCAATCTGTCGAAGGACACGCTCGAAGTCGTCAGCAAAGCGCTGGCTTGAAGTACCGCGCGTGACGGCATCTCCGTCATCACCGCGGTGCGGTGATGACGGAGCCCCGCTAGCAGACCAATGAATTCCCGAGCCGTTTAGCAAGCCATCTGCGGCCCGGCTGGGCACTCAGCTGCGCGCAAATACGCTGCTGCGTCCGTTGCCCGCGTATTGGGCGCCCTTATCCGGGGGCGACAACTGCATCAACCTGGAGGCGTAGAAGCTGTCGCGGCCGGAATATTGCGTGAGGTCGGCATTCGACGGCGCGGGAGAGGCGCTCTTGCCGAATGCATAAACACTGTCCCGACCCTCGGCGAATGCGGACCCGGCGCCCGCGAGCGCAGTAACGAGCGTCGCGGCGAGTGACAATGTGCGCAATGTGGATTTCATGTCGTATCTCCGATGCGTTTTAAGGGGCAAGAAGGGAAGCGCTTCTATGCATTAGACACACGACATGGCCGAAACCTTACAGGACTTCCGTCTCTCCGCTGCGCTGAGGCGAATCGCGAGGACTCGTGCGAGACGTGCTAATGTCTGCTGACCCGCCACCCGCTTCGAGCACGCTTCGAGAATCGTCATGGCTGAACCCCAAATCACCATCTACCACAATCCGCGTTGCGGCAAGAGTCGCGCCGCGCTGGCGCTGCTGCAGGAGCGCGGTATCACGCCGCAGATCGTCGAGTACTTGAAGACGCCGCTCGATCGCGAGTCGCTCACCTGGCTGGTGCGGCAGCTCGCCATACGCCCCGAAGCGCTCGTGCGCAAAGGGGAAGACCTCTACAAGCAACGCTACGCCGGCAAGACGCTGAGCGATGCGCAGTGGATCGAGGCCATGGTCGAGCATCCCATCCTGATGGAACGTCCAGTGGTGGTACGAGGTGATCGCGCCGTCGTTGGCCGACCGCCCGAAAAGGTGTTGGAACTGCTTGGTAGCTAGCTCCGCGGCGACGCGCAGCATGAACGATCGCATCGAATTCGCGCCGGCAGACGTGCCAGCCGACCAGCTTCTGCTCCTGCTGCATGGGGCAGGCGCCTTACCGTCCAGCTTGCTGCCGCTTGCGAACGCCCTTTACAACGCATATCCACGCGCCGCATTGATTGCCCTCCCGGGTTTCGACGTCTTCGACAGCGGCTCGAGCGGCCGCCAGTGGTTCTCGATACGAAACATCGATGAGGCGAATCGACCGCAGCGGATCGCAGCGATCATGGCGCGCGTGATCGAGATGGTCAGAGGCGAGCAGGAGCGCTGGAAGGTGGCGCCGTTGGCCACGGCCATCGCGGGATTCTCGCAAGGCGGCATCATCGCGTTGGAAGCCATCGCGCGTGAGGACGGGCTGGCCGGCCGCGTGCTGGCATTCTCCGCGCGCTACACGGTCTTGCCGGACACGGCGCCGCGCTGGACCACCGTCCATTTGTTCCACGGCTCGGAGGATCGCATCATCCCGGCGCGCTACACGCAGGACGCCATGCATCATCTCGCCGCTTTGCACGGTGATGTCACCATCGACATCGCCCACGGCGTGGGTCACGAGCTTCACCCTGCGCTGATCGAGCGTGCGATCGACCGATTGCAGAGCCGAATTCCGATCCGCTATTGGCAGCGGGCCTTTGGAGGAGTAGGTCCGCTGTAATCAGTGCTGCGCGCCGGCTTCGTCCTGCGAGAGCCTGGCACCGTTGGAGAGTTCGCCCGCGCACCCCCTGCCATGCGCACATCCGACTGCCTGGGCGCCGCCCGACTTCAGCACTGCCGCCAACATCGCGTCCATGGTGCCCGCATGGATGCGAAACCATTCGCCCATTTCGCGCGCGAGCACCCGGCCCACGTTGTAATCGCCGGCCTCGAGATGTCGGCGCACCTCGCGCATGACTTCCAGCACACCTTCGTGCTCGGTGTCGTGGCAATGAATCGGCGGGAACTCAATCGCCTGCATCCACTCGTGCTCCTGCCCGAAGTGCTCGACGGTATGCGCATAAAAGGCATCGAACTGCGCAAGCATGTCTTCGTCCGCCGCCGCGCTCAAGGCGTTCAGATGCTCGACGAATTCCTTGTGGGTGTCGTCCATTTGGTCCACGCCAAGCTCCAGGCTGTCGGACCACTCCATGGTTGCCATCGAGGCACTCCTGTCGTTGATGAGATAACTGAATCGGCCGCGATCGGGCTCGACGGCTCGCCGCCATACCGTGAAGCGCCGTCAATCGGCGCTCTTCAGCGCTGAAGCTGATAATGATCGATTAACATTACAAATACATAACCTCGCATCGCCTTCCAGATTAGCAGATCCGGAGCGACTGAAGATCGAGGCGCAGGTCAACGGGCTCGCGCACTCCTGCTGGCGCTCAGGAACGCTTCAACGCTCGCGCCAACGCATCGGCCAACGCGCTGTTCGACGCAGGATGACGTTGCGCCGCCGGCTGCTGCCGCTTGTCGCGTCCCCCGTCTCGGTCGCGCGCACCCGCCGCCCGCTCGCCACTGGGCCGCTTTGGCCGCTCCTTGTCGGCGCGTTCAGCGCTCTTTCCCGCCGCCGCATCGGTGAGTCGCATGGTCAATGCGATCCGTTTGCGCGGCACGTCGAGCTCGAGCACCTTGACCTTGACCAGATCGCCCGCCTTGACCACCTCACGCGGGTCGCGCACGAACTTGTTCGATAACGCCGAGATGTGCACCAGCCCGTCCTGATGCACGCCGATGTCGACGAAGGCGCCGAAGTTGGTCACGTTCGTCACCACGCCTTCCAGCAGCATGCCCGGCTGCAGATCCTTCAGCTCTTCCACGCCCTCTTTGAACGCGGCGGTCTTGAACTCCGGCCGCGGATCGCGCCCCGGCTTCTCCAGCTCGCGCAAGATGTCTTGCACAGTGGGGACACCGAACTGCGCGTCGGTGTATTTGCGCGGATCGAGCACCTTCAATACCTCGGCGTTGCCCATGACGTCGCGGATCGAGCGCCCGATGTCGGCGAGGATGCGTTCGACCACGGGATACGCTTCGGGGTGCACGGCGGAGGCGTCGAGCGGATTGTCGCCGCTCATCACGCGCAAGAACCCTGCAGCTTGCTCGAAGCTCTTCGGCCCCATGCGCGGCACCTCCTTGAGTGCCTGGCGATTCGCGAACGCACCATGCTCGTCGCGAAAGCGCACGATGTTGTCGGCAAGCGAGGTGTTGAGCCCGGAGATGCGGGCGAGCAAAGCCACGGACGCGGTGTTGACATCCACACCGACTGCGTTGACGCTATCCTCGACTACGGCATCGAGGCTGCGCGCCAAGCGGGTCTGGGTGACGTCGTGCTGGTACTGACCCACGCCAATCGATTTCGGGTCGATCTTCACCAACTCGGCGAGTGGATCCTGCAAGCGACGCGCGATCGACACAGCGCCGCGCAAGCTGACATCGAGTTGCGGGAATTCGCGCGCCGCCAGCTCCGAGGCCGAGTAGACCGAGGCGCCCGCCTCCGATACGACAACCTTGGTCAGGCGCAACTCCGGGTGCCGCTTGATCAGCTCGGCGGCAAGCTTGTCGGTCTCACGCGAGGCCGTGCCGTTACCGATGCTCATCAGCTCGGCGCCGTGCTTGGCCGCAAGTGCGGCAAGCGTGGCAATGGCGCCGTCCCAGTCGTTGCGCGGGGCATGCGGATAGATCGTCGTGGTATCGAGCAGCTTGCCGGTGCGATCGATCACGGCGACCTTCACGCCCGTGCGCAAGCCCGGATCGAGCCCGATCGCCGCACGCGGGCCCGCCGGTGCGGCGAGCAGCAGATCGTGCAAGTTGCGCGCGAACACGCGGATCGCTTCCTCTTCGGCGCGCTCGCGCAGCGCGGTGAAAAGATCGGTTTCCAACTGCGCGGCGATCTTCACGCGCCACGCCCAGCGCACCGTCTCCTGCAGCCAGGCGTCGGCCGGCCGCTCCTTGTCGGCCACGCCGAAGCGCGCGGCAATCAGACGCTCAGCGCTGCTCAGCCCCTTTCCACTGCCCCCGCTCTGCTCCGCTTCTTCTAACTCCTCGGGCAATTTCAGCGCGAGGCGTAGGACGCCTTCGTTGCGACCGCGAAACAGCGCCAGCGCGCGATGGGAGGGGATGTCTTTCAGCGCCTGGTCATACGCGAAGTAGTCGCGAAATTTCGCGCCTGCCTCTTCCTTGCCTTCGGCTACGCGCGACACCATCCACGCCTGCGCGTGCAGATGCTCGCGCAGGCGGCCGATCAGCTCGGCGTCCTCGCCGAACTGCTCGGTCAAGACTTGGCGCGCACCCTCGAGCGCAGCCTGGGCATCCGGCACGCCCGGGTTGTCGCCGTCCGGCCCGCTGAACGGCTCGCGCAGGTACTGCGCTGCCTCGACCTGCGGGTCGAGTGCGGGATCGGCCAACAGCGATTCGGCAAGCGGGGCGAGACCCGCCTCGCGGGCGATCTGGGCCTTGGTGCGGCGCTTGGGTTTGTACGGAAGATACAGATCTTCCAGCCGCTGCTTGGTGTCCGCATCCTCGATGAGCGCCCTGAGCGCCGGCGTCAGTTTGCCCTGCTCCTCGATGCTCGCCAGCACTGCTGCGCGGCGCGCTTCCAGCTCACGCAGATAGCCCAGGCGGTCTTCTACCGTGCGCAATTGCGTATCGTCGAGCCCGCCGGTCGCCTCTTTTCGATAACGGGCGATAAACGGGACGGTGGCCCCTTCGTCGAGCAGCGCGACCGCCGCGGCGATCTGTTGTGGCTTGACGGATAGTTCGCTTGCAACACGATGTTCGATCGAGGGCAGCATTGGAAATCTCGGATTCGGAAAAGGGCGCAACTATGCAGAAAGCCGGCCGCCGTGACAAGCTTGTGCAGCGCGGCA
>Ga0070741_10006214_pt1 | contig 25851 bp, 21 predicted proteins | sample Coa_R1_4_FD_66440 | JGI IMG/M metagenome (GOLD analysis project Ga0070741, IMG submission 66440) | Surface soil microbial communities from Centralia Pennsylvania, which are recovering from an underground coalmine fire - Coalmine... | ecosystem: Environmental > Terrestrial > Soil > Unclassified ... | reverse complement strand
TATACTGTGATGGCGCAGGTCGCGGCCGACATGCTGGGTCTGCCGGTGGAGAGCATTGATGTGAAGCTGGGCGATTCCAGCCTGCCGAAATCGCCGGTCGAGGGCGGCTCATGGACGGCGGCGTCGGTGGCACATGCGATTGTCAATGCCGCCGACGAGATCCGGAAGGAGTTGCTTGCGGCAGCGCAGTCCATGCCCGGCTCGCCGCTTCAGGGCTTGCAGCCGGACGACGTCGTGCTGACAGATGGCGCGATCGCCGCCAGGCGCGATCCGCGCCGCGCGGTGACGGTTGCCGATGTCATGCGCGACGCCGGCATCGACCGCATCGAAAAGGAGCGGGGCCCTGACTTCAGCGAGGACGACCAGCACGCACACAACACGCATTCGGCCGTCTTCGCCGAGGTCAAGGTCGACGAGGAGCTCGGTGTGATCCGGGTGACGCGAGTCGTCAGTGCGGTGGCGGCGGGCCGCATCATCAACACCAAGACAGCGGCGAGCCAGATCATGGGCGGCGTGGTCTGGGGCATCGGCATGGCGCTGCACGAGGAAGCACAAGTCGACCACGCCTTCGGCCGGGTGATGAACGCCAATATGGCGGAATACCATGTGCCCGTGAATGCCGACATCGGCGACATCAGGGTGATTTTTGTCGACGAGCCGGACAGCGTGATCAATCCGCTCGGCATCAAAGGCGTGGGCGAGATCGGCATCGTCGGCGTGGCGGCGGCGATTGCGAACGCGGTCTATCACGCGACGGGAGTACGTGTGCGCGACCTGCCGATCACGCTGGACAAGGTCGCGCGGTTGGCTCGCTAGTAGTGCTTCTTCTTCTCCTTCGGCGGCGGCGCCTTGGGCTTCTGCGGCACGGGCCTGGGCGCTGCCGGACGCTGCACGACGGGCGGCGGCGCGCCACCTTGACGAATGGCCGGTCGCGGGGGCTCAGGGGGCGCGCCTGGCGGCCGCGGGGCTGCGCCCTGATGTTCTGGACCAGCAGGCGGCGTCGTAGGCTTGGTCTCAGGCCTTTTCTCGCCCTGCTTCGGTGTCGCAGGCTGCGTACCCGGCTTGGTCTCCGACTTCCTCTCGCCAGGCTTCGGCTGCGTCGGGGCCTGCGTGCCTTGCTTGGTGCCCGCCTTCTCGCCAGGCTTCTCACCTGGCTTGGCCGGCTGCTTCGGTTGCTGCTGACCCTGCCGGTTCTGTCTCGGCGCCTGGTTCTGCCGCTGCGGCTGCGCCGGCGGGTTGCCTCGGTTCGGCTGGTTGGCTCCCGGCGCATTGCGGTTCGGCGGATTAGCACCCGGCGGATTGGCGCGGCGTGCGGCGCGCTGCTCTGTCACGACCTGGCGGCCGACGGTTTGCGCGGCGTGCACCTCGCGCACCAGCCCCTGGTCGCGCGCCACCTCGCGCGGGGAGATTGCAAGCGGTTGCGCGGTCGGCCGCGCGCCGCCGACGCCGGGGCGCACCGTGAATCCGCTCGCCCCTTGGGTCAGCGCCCCCAGGCGCTGGCCGGTGTGGTCGCTGACCTCGATGCGCCCCACATGGCCGTCGGGGTCCGGATAGAGCTTGATGTTCTCGCCATTGCCGGCACCGCCGGCTGCAGCGCCACCCTGCGGCACTTCCACCAGCCCCGTGGTCCCGCGAATGCCCAGCGTCGAGGTCGGCGTCGTGATCTTCATGTCGCCGGTCTTGGCGACTGCCGCGGCAACGAAGGCGACAGTGCCCCTGCCGATATCGAAGATGCCGGCATTCTGCTTGCCGCCATCCTCATAGATGTAATTGTCGATCGTCATCTTGGCGCTCGCCGACAGCTTGAAGGTCGTGCCGTCGTTGAAGGTGATGCCGAGCGAGGAGCTTGAGGACGTCTGCACCTGATCGTTGAGGAAGATGTCGTCGCGCACATGCAGCGACAGCGAGTTCTTGTTGCGAATGACGGTGGCAATGCCGGTCAGCGTGGCGACATTGCCGATCGGCTCGCTGGAGGCTGTGGGCGCGGCCGAATCGTCCGGTGCGGGCGCATTCGTGGCGGGTGCGGCAGCCGGCGGATTTGCCGCGGGCGCCGTAGGCGTGGGCGTAGCTGTTGGTTGAGCGGCTTGTGCCAGACGGATGACGTCGATGCTTGCAGCACCGGTTGAAGGAGCTGCTTGCGCGTCCGTTGGCGTCGGCGTCGCAAAAAGCCGCGCCGGCGCAGTCAGCATCAGCACGGCCATCAGCGCATGCGCCAGCCAAACCCTGTGAGATGTCACAACCGACCTGCCTAACCCCAAATCGTCGACGGTCAAGGAGTAGGGCGTCCACCGCCTGAACCGTGGGTGAACATGGCATTCAGTCGCGTCGCGACAAAGCCGAAAATCGCCTTTCCCTCTCCCGCGAAGGGGAGAGGGAATAAGCTTCGATCAGCTCACCCGCTTCCAGGTCTGGCCGCCGCAGAACAGGCCGCCGAAGGCGCAACCCTGCACACGCAGGGTGTTCGCGCCCTTCATGGCGATGGTCGAGTCGTAATTGCGGCCGGAGTCGGGATCGTGAATGCGGCCGACCCATTTGGAATTGTCGGCGCGCATGTTGATCAGGATTTTCTCGCCGCTGCCGACCGCATAGCCGCAGAGGTCGGCTCCGCATTGCTCGATGCGGACATCGCCCTTGTCGTCCTCGGTCTTCCAGATGCCGATCGGCGTGTTGGCGGTAACGGGGGTGGCGACCGGCGCAGCCGCCGCCGCGCCTTGCGCCGCAGGCGCGGAAGTTGCGGCGTGGGGAGGGGGAGGAGCCGCGGGAATGACGTCATGCAGAACGGGGGCGGGCGTGGTGGACGCGATCGTTTGCGGAGCCGGTGCTGCGGGCGCGGGGCTGGGCGCGGCGGCTTGTGTCTGCGGAGCGGCGGTTGGCGCTGGCGCGCTCGGGGCGATGGCGGGAGCGGGTGCTGCCTTCGCCGGCGGATTCGAATCCGCGGTGTCGTCATTGTCCGACTTGCCGAAGTTGAGGCCCTTAAGGTTGAAACCCGATTTGGCCAGGCCGGGCGCCGAGATCTGGATGCAGTTCAAGGAGTCGCAATGCTTGGGCACCTCGATGTGGACCTTCTGGCCCTCGATCTCGAAGGACAGCGAATTGCCATTGCTGCCGGCATGGGCGGCGGTGGAGGCCAGCAACAGCGCGGCGGTGGCGGCGAAACAGACTATTTTCATGGCAGGCTCCCTTGGCATGCTCTCTTGGCTGTTTGTGAAGACTTGGCTGTTTGTGAAAACTTGGCCGTTCTTGAAAAGCTGAACGAGCTTTAGTCGCGCGCGTTGCGCGGTTCTGTGAGCGGCCTCACGCATTGCTGCGGAGCTGCGTGAGTCGGATCACATTCAACGCATCGCTTTCAGGCCAGCCTGTTGCCGCTTGAACGGGAGGCGATGATGACGCGACTACTCTGCCTGGCCACGGCGATGGGGCTGGCGATGGCGGCTTTCACCGCGGCCCATGCCGAGACGTTCTCCTTCACCGTCGGCGGCCGTCACGTAACGATCAGCGCAAGCCGCAACTGCCTGAGCGCCTCATGCGTCGCCGTCGCCTTTCCCGGAATCATCACCACTCATCGCAAGCGCAGCGAGGATGTCGTCACCGTGCAGGACGCCGCGCCTGTGAAGCCGCCGCCGAAAGCGACTGCCGTCGCGGCACCCGCGCCCGTGGTGGTGCCGCAAGCTGCTCCGGCTGCGTCGCCCTCGGAGACGCGGGCCACGGTGCAGCCGCCGGCTCTGCCGTCCCCGCCGCCCGCACCGAAACTCGCCGCGAGCGACAGCAAGGAGGCCGCCGCGCCTCCGCCTCCGCCGCCGCCCGCCGAACCGGTCAAGGTCATCGCCGCGGAAAAGCCCGCCGAGCCGCCACCTGCGGTGGCCTCGCCTGCGCCTGTGCTGAAGCTGGAGAAAGCCGTCGACATCGAACGCGAGGACTCCCCGGTCGGCGACTGGCAGACCGAGGGCAAGATCGGCGCAGTCCGCATCGAGGCCTGCGGCAAGGCGCTGTGCGGGTATCTGATCAATCCGTCCTCGCATGCCAAGGCCGAGACCATCCTCATCAACATGAAGCCGAACAGCGACACCGAATGGCGCGGCTCGATCTTCAGCCGCGCCAGCGGCAACACCTATAACGCCACGATGACGCTGAAGAGCGCGAGCCTGCTCCGCGTCGAAGCCTGCGCGCTCGGCCATTTCTTCTGCTCCGGCAACAACTGGACGCGCATCATTAAACAGCCGGCAGCGCTCGTCACCTCGCGCAGCGATGACGGCGAGCCGCGCTCGTGAGATAAGGTTGACGCAGATCAAGGGAGGATGTTGTCGACCGGACCAATGTTCGCATCGTTGCCTTGATTGATGTGCTCGCGTGAAAGGAGGCCCGGATGAGCATTTTCAAAGCCGCATTCGCAGGCACGCTGTCGCTGGCCCTGGCGGGTCAGATCAGCCTCGCCACGGCCGCGCCGCTGCCGACCAATGTTTCCGCCATGAAATCGATCGCTGCCGCAAACGGCCCGACCCAGGTGCATTGGCGCGGAGGGTGGGGAGGCTGGGGATGGGGCGGCGCCGGGGCCGGCTTCCTCGCCGGCGCCATCATCGGCGGCGCGATCGCCAGCGGTGGCTACGGCTATGGTGGCTACGGCTATTATGCGCCGTATTATTCTTACGACTATCCCGCCTATCCCTATTACGGCTACTACGCGCCGCACGTGGTCTATTACGGCTATGGCTCCCAGTACGGCCATGGCGCGTACGGCTATTATGGGCCGCGCGGCGTCTACGGCTATCCGCACTACTGGCACCATCGGCACTATTATCGAGAGTGGTGACTCGTTCGCGCCCAGGCAGGATCGGCGTGCGCTGGACAATGAAAAAGCCCGGCGGCGCGACACGCCACCGGGCCTTCAAAACTCCTCCCTTAAAACTCCTGCTGCCGCCTGCTTCAGAAAACGCCGAGCACGATCGCGCCGACAAAGGCAAAGGCGACATACGCGGCGACCACACTCAGCCTGTTGGCCATGGTCATGGCTAGCTCCCGGATGAGTTCGCTGCCCACATCACGCCGCAGAAGTTAACAGCCGAGCGGGCTGCAAAAAAGTCAGCGTCACTGTCCCTCGCCGATTCCGCGGCGCACGCAACGTGGTTAAAGCCGCGTCAAAACAACGCGTTGATGAGTCCTTAAATAAATTGGCGCAAACCTCTGCGCATGACGCGCGGAGTTCGTTTGTATCTCGTCGGCTCCATCGTCCTTGTTTCGCTAGCCGGTTGCGGCCGTGGATTCTTCCAGGCCGAACGGGAGCCATGGCGGGCCGAGGCCGAGATCGCGTGCCTGAAGTCCGGCGCGGTCAAGGAAGGCCCCGACATCGTCCGCATCGATCCGATCGAAGGTCCCGGCGTGTGCGGCGCCGACTATCCGTTGAAGGTCTCGGCCCTCGGCGAAGGCGTGCCGGCCTATGGCTTTGCTGACGAGGATCTGCGGCCACCGGCGCCGATCGGAGGGCCGTCGCGCTGGCCGGTCAATCAGCAGCAGTCATATCCGCCGGCGCAGACCTATCCGCAAACACGTGCCTATCCGGACCAGGGCAACCGGCCGCCGGCCTATGGCAGCCAGCCGGGCGGTCCGATCTCGCTGAGCGCGCCGGGCGTCGCGCCTGAGGAGGACGAGATCAACCTGCCGCCGGAGGGCATGCCGCAATCGAGTCCCGTGCGCGGGCCGTATCCGGCGCCGCAAGCCTATCCGCAACAAGCCTATCCGCCGCGCGACGGAGCGCCGTACAATCCCGCGCCCTATTCGCAAGGAGCCGAGCCGCCGCGGCTCGGGCCGGGCAGCGGCAATGCGGTTGACGCAGTCGGGCCGGTGGCGGTGAAGCCCGCGGCGACGCTGGCCTGCCCGATCGTCTCGGCGCTCGATCACTGGCTTGCAGAGTCCGTGCAGCCGGCCGCTCAGCGCTGGTTCGGCGCGCGCGTGGTCGAGATCAAGCAGATCTCCGCCTATTCATGCCGCGGCATGAACGGCAATCCGCATGCCCATATTTCCGAGCACGCCTTCGGCAATGCGCTCGACATCGCCGCCTTCACGCTCGCCGACGGCCGCCGCATCACGGTGAAGGACGGCTGGCATGGCCTGCCCGAGGAGCAGGGATTTTTGCGCGACGTGCAGGGCGCGGCGTGCCAGCAATTCACCACCGTGCTCGCGCCGGGCTCCAACCAGTATCACTACGATCACATCCACGTCGACCTGATGCGGCGCGCGAGCCGCCGCCTGATCTGCGAGCCCGACGCCGTATCCGGCGAAGAGGTCGCCGCCCGCGCCGCGCGCCGTAACCCCTACGCCGCGCGCGAGCCCTGGACGACAGGCTCGCTCGGCGGCCACAAGGAGCACGCGAAGACCATTCGCGAAAAGCTCGAAGAGGACGACGGCGCGGAGGACGAGTAGCTACTGCACCGAGACGCGGATGACGCCCGATCGCATCATGCCGAGCGCACGCGCCGCGCTCATCGAGAGATCGATGATGCGGCCGCGGATGAACGGACCGCGGTCGTTGACCCGGCACTGGATCGAGCGTCCGCCATAGCTGACGGTGAGGATGCTCCCCATCGGCCGCGTGCGGTGCGCGCAAGTCATGCCGGAGCCGCGGCCGCTATAGTAGGACGCAAGGCCTGACTCGGCCTGGGCAGTTGAAATTGCGAAGAAGGGAAGGGCGGAAATCAGGAAGGCGCGATACAGCTTGCGATACAGATTTTGATACATGGGTCCCCGCATGTATGAGTGGACCCCTCCTGCCCGGATATCCTGTAAGCGGCAAAATATGTCCACAACTGGACTGAATGTTGGCTTTTCTGGATTTTGGAATAGCCGGCGCCGCTGTCGCGCGAATTGGTTAGCCTGGATTAACAAGATCGCAGAATAGAGAGTGGATCAGCGGTAGCCTGATCCGCGTATCTATGGCGATGCACGTTAGGGTTCGCGAGCCCGCCTACACCCGTCGAAACCGGCTGAACTGGAAATGCTGGATCGCACCCCAGGGTGTGTGATGCGCTTCTGAAAAATTGTCGGCGAGCGCGAACGAAGGGCCGAGTGCTTCTGCAAGGCTCTTGGCATCATGGCGTTGCACGGACAGGCCGCTGCATTTCTCCGGACCATCAAGCGCGAAGGTGCCGATGATCACCTGGCTGCCGGGAGCGGTCGCTGATTTCAACCGATCGACATAGGCATCCCTGTCGGCTGCCTCGGTCAGGAAATGAAACGCCGCGCGGTCGTGCCATATGTCATATATCCTCGCAGGCCTCCATTTGGTGACATCGGCGACGATCCATTCGACGCCGGCGCTCCCGGGTCCCAGTCGCGCCTTCGCAGCCTCAAGCGCTGCGGCCGAAATATCGAGCACGGCGATCGAGCGAAAGCCTTGTGCGACCAGCGCATCGACCAGGCGCGCAGCGCCGCCGCCGACATCGATGATGGCCGAGTCAGCCGATGCTTTCGCATCCTTGATCAGCCGCAGTGAGGTCGAGGGGTTCTCCTGAAACCAGCTGACCTCGTTCTCGCTCTTGCTGGTGTAGACGGCTTGCCAGTGTGCGGTGCGATCGAGTTTGGGATCCGACATCGGGCTTCTCCTGCCGCGAGAGTTATGCGTCAGGGCTGCATGGTGCAAGTGCGCGCGGCGCAGTTGATTGACTTGCCGCCTTGACGGCCTAAGGTCGGCAGCACGCTGAGCAAGGATCGATTGCATGACGCTGCCGATGAGCTGGAACGAATGGGCCCAACATGACGGTGTGGCGCTGGCCGCACGCGTCAAAAAGGGCGAGCTCACCGCGCGCGAACTGGCCGGCCAGGCGCAGGCGGCGATCGCGAAGGTCGATCCGGTGCTGTCGGGCGTGGTCGAGGTCTTTGCCGACGCGGTCGCCGATCCCGCCGGCAAAGGCACCAATCTCGACGGTCCCTTCGCCGGACTGCCATTTTTGATGAAGGATCTCGGCCCGACCATGAAGGGCCGGCTGCAGGAAATGGGCTCGCTCCTGATGCGCGGCAACCGCGCCGCCGCCGATACGTTTCTGACCTCGAAATTTCGCGCCGCCGGCCTCAATCTGATCGGACGCACGACGACGCCGGAGTTCGGCGTCTGCTCGTCCGCCGATAACCCGGCCGTCTATGTCACGCGCAATCCCTGGAATACCGACTACACGACCTGTGGCTCGTCCGCCGGCTCGGCCGCGATGGTCGCGGCGGGTGCGGTGCCGATCGCGCATGCGACCGATGGTGGCGGCTCGATCCGTATCCCTGCCGGCGTCAACGGCAATATTGGTCTCAAGGTCTCGCGCGGCGTGTTCTCGCTTGCGCCGGCGATGTCCGATCTCAGCGGCCTCGTCTCGATCCAGGGCTGCCAGTCGCGCTCGGTGCGCGACACCGCGGCGTTCGTGGATCATGCCCGCGGGCCCGCGCCCGGCGAGTTCATGCCGTTCTGGAGCGCGGCCGAGCCTTATGTCGAGACAATCAAGCGCGATCCGGCTCCGCTCAGAATCGCGCTGTCGCACCAATGGGGCGACTATCGCGCCACGCCGCAGATCGCGGCCGAGCTCGAGAAGGTCGGCCGCTTCCTCGAAGGGCTCGGCCATCGCGTGGACTATGCGCTGCCCGAACTCGACTATCGCGCGGCGTTCGATGCCCAGACCACCTGCTACATCAGCAATTTCGCGGTCGTGATCGGCAACATGCTCGCCGCGCGCGGGCTCGACAGGCCGCCGGCCGATCTGGTCGAGCCCGTCAACATCCGCATCTGGGAAGCCGGCCGGCATACGTCTTTTGCGGATCGCGCGCGCATGCAGGCGGTGTTCAACACCACCTCACGCGCTTTCGGCGCGTTCTTCGAGCAATGGGATATCATCCTCACCCCGATCACCGCGCTGCCGACGCCGAAAGTCGGCACGAAAGAATATCTCACCATCAGCGACAATCCCGACGTGCTGGACTGGTTCGGCAACCTCTGGCGCAACTTTGCCTTCACTCCGCTCGCCAACCTCTGCGGCATCCCCGCCATCTCGCTGCCGCTCGCCACCCATGAGCACTCTCTCCCGCTCGGCATCCAGGCCATCGCAAAGCAGGCCAATGACGGCCTGCTGCTGCAGCTCGCCGCCCAAATCGAGCGCGCGATCGAGGGCAAGTGGAACGGCGGACGGACGCCGAAAGTGCATGTGACGGCAGCGTAATTCCTTCACCTTCCCCTGGAGGGGGAAGTCGACCGCGGCGGCGATGCGAATGCATCGTCGATGCGGGCGGGATGGGGTGACAGTCCATCCACGAACTCCGCACATCTGTCGCGCGGAGGCGCTTGTTCCGAGCGATGGTGAGACCATTTGTGCGGCTTCACCCCACCTCGCTCGCATTCCATGCGAGCGATCCTCCCCCTCCAGGGGAGGATGAAGCTGGCACCGTCTCTTGCGCGCGTTGCGGTCCGCGGTGAACATCAACGCCACTCCACCAGATTGAACACCAGCGCGATTCCGCCGACCACAACTAGACTGAGCGACCAGATTGCATCGAGATTGAACCAGCTCCGCGAAACCAGTCGCAGGCCGAAATAGCGGTAAGCCAGCCACGCGAGGCTGCCGCCGGCCGCCACCATCGCGGCGACGTGGACCAGCGCCACCAGCACCGCCATCGCGAGGTTCGCCGTCACAAGCGGGCTCGCCATCTCGTCACCCGAGGCAGGCGACTGGCACAGGCCGAGATAGATCGGCACCAGCATCAATCCGGCGCCATGCGCGATTGCCACTGCAAATGACCAGAGTGCCAGTTGCGTCGGCGGGATGCGCGCCAGGGCCCTGGGGTGACGCCGGTTGACGAACAGAAAGATGCCGAAGCCGATCACGAGAATGGCAGCCGCGACCTGGATCGGCCGCTGCCATTCGGCAAGCGCGACCAGGAATGCAAATGGCAGGAAGACCAGAAGCGACGCCAGCAGATGTCCGCCCGCCAGCGCGGCAAGTGCTGCGACGAGCGCACGCGTACTCTTTTCCATCAGCGCAGCTGATACGGCGAGCGGCCAGCCCATCCCCGGATTTATTCCGTGGTAGAGGCCGCTCGCGATCACCGCGAGCCATAGCCAGATCGGCGTCCAGCCGGCTGCGCTCAACTATTGGACCGACGGGTAGCAGAAGGAGTCGGTCGAGCAGTCGCCGCCCTCGAGCCGCACCTGGTGGGCGCGATATCCATCCGGGAAGCTCACGAAATAATCCCTGCTCAGTTCGAGACCTCCGCTTGCCGACGCATTGGCCATCACCTCCACGCCCGGCACTCCCTCGGGATAGAACTGATCGTCCCAGGTGGAATAGAGCGAATTGGTCCAGTACACGCGCTTGCCGTCGCGGCTGATCTCGACCATTTGCGGGCCGCCTAGCACCGGCTTGCCATTCGGGTGCGGGGTACGCCGTGCAATGCCGCCGATATGAACCGACCCCGCAAGCTTCGGCTTGCGCGGATCGCTGACGTCGTACTGGCGCATCTCGCCGGTGCCCCAGCAGGAGACGTAGAGGAACTTGTCGTCCATCGACAGGTCGATGTCGGTGACCAGCGGCGGCACCGCACCGAAGCCCTGCAGCAGCGGCGGCAGCTTCTCCTTAGGCGCGGGCTCGGGCGGGATGGTCGCGGTCTTCTCGGCGTGGAATTTTCCGCCATCGCGCCACCAGGTCCAGATCGAGGCCTCGAGGTTGGTGGTGTCGACCACCACCCCGACAAAGCCGTATTCGCGCACCGGATCGTGCGCGGGACGCACTTCGAGCGCCATCTGATGATTGGCGCCGAGGTCGATTGTTTGCACATGGCGCCGCTCGCGCAGATCCCAGAAGTGCAGCCGGTGACCATATTTGTTGGCGAGGAGATCCTCAGGCACGATGCCGTTCTCGAATTGCGGCGGCAGCGCCCATTCGCTCGTCACCATGTAGTCGCGCGGCAGGTTCCACCAGAAATCATAGTGCAGCTGTTGCGGGCCGCGATCGATCTCCCAGCGCCCAAGCACCTCGAACGTTTCGCAGTCCATGATGAAGATGCCGGGAGGTCCCTGCGTGCCGTCCTTTCCGCCGCCGCCGAGCGTGCTCACATAGATGCCTTCGGGACCGCAATGCACGGTGTGCGGGCGCGAGTAGCCGGTCTTCTTCAAGATCTCCTCAGGCTCGATGATCTTGTGGATGCGCGCCTTGGTGGGATCGGGCTTGGTGTCGATGATGTAGATGCGGGACGAGCGGATGCCGGGAATGACGAGGTAGCGCCGCTCGACAAAGGCGTGGCCCGCCAGCGGAGACAGAGCCGACGAGCAGGCGTTCCAGCCGAAATGGTGAAACTCGTCGCCCTTGTTCGGCATCGTCACGGTGTGGACGATCTGGCTGTAGGTCGGCGAAGCGGGCCTTGCGTCGATGACGGCGAGCGCATCGGGCGCGGAAAAATCCGGACTCAGCAGCAGGGTGTACGCAAAGTTTTCCGGCGGCGCTTCCATCGCCAGCTTCGGCGAAGCGTGAAAGGTGGGGTCTGGCCTCATCGTCATGGGTAACTGCCTCCCATTATGCGTTGGCTTTTCGCCAATCTGGCTCGGGACTCCGGCAATAAGCAGGCTGATGGTGCGGAACCTGTTGGGCGAGCTCCGCGGGCTCAGTTGGCCCAGCCACGATACGTCATCACGGGGTCTGCGGAAACTGGCACGTGCTCGGCCGGTCGCGCGGATGGCTTGTGCCCGACTGCGGCGAGGTCACATCGCTGTGTGCTGCGGAAGCAGACGAATTGTCATAGGCTGGAGCCGGTGCAGCCTCGACGAGGCATAACCTGTTTGTTTGTCCTTTGGGCTGCCCCGCCGACGGCAGGAGGGACCCATGGCGGCTTTGGTTTATGGCATACTTTGCTATGTTCTTTTCTTGTTCAGCTTCCTCTATGCGATCGGTTTTGTCGGGGACTTCATCGTTCCCAAATCGATCGACAGCGGCGGCGCCGCGGGCACGACGACGGAAGCACTGGTCGTCAACGTCCTGCTGCTCGGGCTGTTCGCGGTCCAGCACAGCGTGATGGCGCGGCAAAGCTTCAAGCGCTGGTGGACGCAGTTCGTGCCGGGCTATGCCGAGCGCTCGACCTATGTGCTCTGCGCCACGCTGGCTTTGCTGTTGCTGTTCTGGCAATGGCGACCGATGACCGCGGAGGTCTGGTCGGTGAGCAATCCGGCCGGCGCAGCCATTCTGCGCGCGATCTTCTGGATTGGCTGGGCCATCGTGCTGCTCGGCACCTTCCTGATCAGCCATTTCGACCTGTTCGGGCTGCAGCAGGTCTACGCGCATTTCCAGGGCAGGGTGGCCCAGCATCCGAGTTTCAAGACGCCCTTGTTCTACAAATTCGTCCGCCATCCGATCTATTTCGGCTTCATCCTGGCGTTCTGGGCGACGCCCGTGATGACAACGGGACATCTCTTGTTTGCGGTCGCGACCACCGGCTACATCCTGATCGGCATTTTGCTGGAGGAGCGCGACCTCGTCTCCTTCCACGGCCAGGCCTATGTCGCCTACCGCCGCCGCGTCTCGATGATCATCCCCATGCCGCCGCGCGAGAGCTGAGCGCGGAAATCGATCCGAAGCCATCGCGACACGCAGCGAGGTTGTCACCCGCGGCACACTCTTCGACCCTCATGGTGAGGAGCGCGGCAGTGCCGCGCGTCTCGAACCACGAGGCCTCGATGCCGCAACAGCTTCGCGCTATCCAGATTGCAGGAAGGCGCCAGGGGCGATCTCGGATCGGCCCAGCAACGTCCTACTTCACCCCATACGCGGCAAGAAACATCCGCACGGCGCTGTCCACGACTTGCTTGATGCGCTCGGCCGAGGGGGCTGGTGCGGCCTGGAAGATGAAGGGCAGGAACAGGGAGGCCTGACACATCAGCATGAATTGCGAGGCGGCGAACTGGCAGTCCTCGATGGCAAGCTCGCGTTGCGTGACATGCACCTCGAGATAGGAAGCCAACCGGTTGATGGTCTTTTCCAGCACGCGCTCGTAATAGCGCCTGCCGACATCAGGCATCCGCTCGGCGATCGACATGACGGTGCGGATTGCCGAGCCGCCGCCGGGCCGGCAAACCATCCCGATATAGGCCGTGCCGAATTCATGCAGCGTCGTCGCCACGTCGCGCGAGGGCTCGAGGTTGAACGCGACCTTGCCCTGCTCGATGGCTTCTTCCTCGACAATCGCCTCGAAGAGAGCGCATTTATCGAGGAAATACACGTAGAGGGTGCCCTTGGAAACGCCGGCAGCCTTGGCGATTTCGCCCATGCTGGCGCCATCGAAGCCGAGGTCCATGAACATCTTGCGGGCGCCTTCCAGGATCTGGCGGCGCTTGGACGCGTCCTCGGTAGTTGTCCGGAGAGAAGTTTGTTCGGCTGCAACCATCGATTTAGGCTCTTGAAGGAGATTTTGCGGCGCGAAAGGCCTTGGAAGGGGTTGGAGGCTAGCGTCGCCAATGCTGGAATATAGGTTGACCGAACCGTTCGGTCAATGATAAACGAGAACCCAAGCGGAAAAGCCGGATGGGCTCTTGAGGTGCCGCGAATTTTTGAGTTGAGGAGGCCATGATGGCCGCAGTGAGAGACCAGGCCGCACGCGTCCTTCGTGACGAGACGGAGGATGAGGGCGAGGCCGTCCGAAAGGTGTCGGCTGCAATGGCTGATCAGCTCCGTCATGTTGCGGATGAGGCCAAGCGCAAGCCCGCCGAGGCGCCGCAGCCTGAGGCGCCCGCATCTGCGCCGGCTGCCCCAGCCGCGAGCGGACGCGCGAAGAAGCCCGGCAAGAGGCGCTTTGTGCTGATGGGCATCATCGCGCTGCTGGCGCTGGCAGCTGCCGGCTATACCAGCTACTACATGCTCGTCGGCCGCTTCTACGTGTCCACCGATGACGCCTATGTCCGTGCCAACAACACCATGCTGGGCGCGCGCGTCGCCGCCCATGTCGCGGCGATCCTGCCCGGCGACAACACGCTGGTGCACCAGGGCGACGTGATCTTCCGCCTCGATGAGGGCGATTATCGTATCGCCGTCGATGCCGCCCGCACCAAGATCGGCACCCAGGAGGCGACGATTGCCCGGATCGGTCGGCAGGTTGCGGCCCAGCAGAGCGCGGCCGAGCAGGCCGCGGCCAATCTCGCCTCTGCCGAAGCCGGCATGAAGCGCGCCGAGCTCGATTACGACCGGCAGCAGACGCTCAGCACCAAGGGCTTTGCCTCCCATGCCACCTTCGAGCAGTCGGAGGCTGCACGTGACCAGGGCGCGGCCGGCGTGAAAGCCGCGCAGGCGGCCTATGACAATGCACGCGACATGGTCGAGGTGACCAAGGCGCAGCAGGCCGAGGCGCAGGCCCAGCTTGCGGAACTGAAGACGCAGCTCGCGAAGGCCGAGCGTGACCTCGACTTCACCTTGGTGCGATCACCGGTCGACGGCATCTTCGCCAACCGCCTGGTCAATGTCGGCGACTTCGTCGCGGTCGGCCAGCGCCTCGGCAATGTCGTGCCGCTGGACGATGTCTTCATCGATGCTAATTTCAAGGAAACCCAGCTCAAGCGCATCCGTCCCGGCCAGCCCGTGACCATCTCGGTCGATGCCTATGGCCATCGCAAGTTCGCCGGCAAGGTCGAGAGCCTCGCGCCGGCGGCGGGCTCGGTGTTCACACTGTTGCCGCCGGACAATGCCACCGGCAACTTCACCAAAATCGTGCAGCGTGTCCCCGTGCGCATCCGCGTGCCGAAGGCCGTGGCGCGGGAAAACCTGCTGCGCGCCGGCATGTCGGTCTACGCCACCGTCGACACCACCCACGGTGCCGACGACGCCGATGCCGACACCGATCTCGACTCGCCGATGATGATTCACCCGCAATAGGGGTGGGTGTGGAGCGCTAGCGGATTGGCATGCGACAGGATCGGGCTGATAGCCGCAGCGAAGAAACGCCTCTCCCCTTGTGGGAGAGGCCGCATCGCATCGAAGATGCGATGCGGGTGAGGGGTTTGCCTCCGCGGGTGACTATCTCTCTTCTACTGAATTCGCGGAGAGAAACCCCTCATCCGGCGCTTCGCGCCACCTTCTCCCACAAGGGGAGAAGGTAAGAAGCCGAGCTGAACGATGGCAAACGCCACCACTGCAACACCTGGCATGATCAGCGCGCCGCCGGCCGCTGCCGAGCGCATACAGCCTAAGCGGCTGGCTGCATTCATCATCATGGTGTTCGGCATGTTCATGGCGATCCTGGACATCCAGGTCGTCTCGGCCTCGCTCTCCGACATCCAGGCGGGCCTGTCCGCGAGTTCGACCGAAGTCTCCTGGGTGCAGACGGCCTATCTGATTGCCGAGGTGATCGCGATCCCGTTGTCCGGCTTCCTGTCGCGGGCGCTCGGCACGCGGCTGTTGTTTGCGATTTCCGCCGCCGGCTTCACCTTCTCGAGCCTGCTCTGCGGCTTCGCCTCGTCAAGCACGGAGATGATCTTCTGGCGCGCCATCCAGGGTTTTCTCGGCGCCGGCATGATCCCGACCGTGTTCGCCTCGGCCTACACGATCTTCCCGCGCTCCAAGTTCCACATCGTCGCCCCGATCATCGGTCTGGTGGCGACGCTGGCGCCAACCGTCGGCCCGACTGTCGGCGGCTACATCACCGATGTAATGTCCTGGCACTGGCTGTTCTTCATCAATGTCCCGCCCGGCATCATCATCACCATCGGCGTGCTCGCGCTGGTCGATTTCGATCAGCCGAACTTCGCGCTTCTGGAGCGGTTCGACTGGTTCGGGCTCTTGTTCATGGCGGGCTTCCTCGGCGCGCTGGAATATGTGCTGGAAGAGGGCCCGCAATATGAGTGGCTGCAGGATACGTCCGTGGCGATCCTGGCCGCCGTCTGCTTCGTCTCGGCGATTGCCTTCTTCTATCGCGTCCTCACCGCCGACGAGCCGATCGTCGATTTGCGCGCCTTCACCGACCGCAATTTCGCGGTCGGTTGTGTGCTGCAGTTCTGCATCGGCATCGGGCTCTATGGCCTGACCTATATCTATCCGCGCTATCTCGCCGAGGTGCGCGGCTACAGCGCCATGATGATCGGCGAGACCATGTTCGTCTCGGGCATCACCATGTTCCTGATGGCGCCGATCGTCGGCCGCCTGATGCAGAAGGTCGACCTGCGCTATATCATCGTGTTCGGGCTCATCACCTTCGCGATGGGCAGCTACCAGATGACCTGGATCACGCGCGACTTTGACTTCTACGAGCTGCTATGGCCGCAGATCCTGCGCGGCATCGGCATGATGTGCGCGATGGTGCCGACCAACAACATCGCGCTCGGCACGCTGGCGCCCGAGCGGGTGAAGAATGCCTCGGGCCTGTTCAACCTGATGCGCAATCTCGGTGGCGCCGTCGGGCTCGCAATCATCAACGAAGTTCTGAACGACCGCACCGATCTGCATATCGTGCGTCTGCAGGAGCGGGTGACCTGGGGCAATGCGCTCGCCACCGAAACCCTCACCATGCTGACGCAGAAGTTCCAGGGGATGGGCGATGCCGCGATGATGGCGATGAAGGAGTTCGCCCAGATCGTGCATCGCCAGGCGGCGGTCATGAGCTATGGCGATGCCTTCTTCATGCTGACGGTGTTCTATATCTGCCTCAGCCTGCTGGTGGTGCTGGTGAAAAAGCCCAGCATGATGGCGGCGGCCGGCGGAGATGCGCACTAGCGCGGGCGTGCGTGCAGCTCGCCTGTTGCAAATCGGGCGTAATGCATCTATAAAGGTAAAATCATTGCTCGAACCGGGAGGGATTTGCATGACTATGCTTGTTTCGCAAATCGCACGCCCGCGTCCGATGCTCTCGCTGGGTGCTGTGTCCGGATATTCCGGTCCTTTCGGCTGCTAGAAGCCGCCTTCGCCAGCATCGATCGGGCCTGAAGTCCCGGTCCTCCCGATTTCCCACACTGATCTTTCCTTACGCCGGCGTGCGCCTGCACGTCGCCCAATGGAGCCGGCCCCACGGAGCAAGCCGTGAGCCGGATGACGCCATGACCGCCTCGAAGCAAAAACCCGCCGCGATCCGCGTGGTGATGCCCTACGTGTTCCGCCACTGGCTCAAGCAGCCCGTGCTGACCGCAACCGTCGCCTTCGGCCTGTTGGGCGCGACGGTCGCCGACCTGTTCATGCCCCTGTACTCCGGCCATCTCGTCGATGCGCTGACCAGGGGCGCGGCGGAGATGTCCGCGCGCCATGACGCGGTGCTCGCCTTCGTCGCCATCGTTGCGCTCGGCTTCAGCTCCATCGTGCTGCGCATGATCGGGCTGCAGGCGATCGTGCCGTTCACGCTGCGCATCATGTCGGATGTCGCGCGCGACACGTTCACGCGCGTGCAGCGCTTCTCGACCGATTGGCACGCCAACTCGTTCGCGGGCTCGACCGTGCGCAAGGTCACCCGCGGGATGTGGGCGCTGGATCTCTACAACGACACCATCCTGCTCGCGCTGCTGCCGTCGCTGATGGTGCTGGTGGGATCGATGATCCTGCTCGGCGCGCACTGGACCTCGCTCGGCGCCGTCATTGCACTGGGCGCAGCGATCTACGTGTCGATGACGGCCTGGCTGTCGACCCGCTACATCGCGCCGGCCGCGCGCGTCTCCAATGCGTGGGACAGCAAGGTGAGCGGGACGCTGGCGGATGCGCTGACCTGCAATGCCGTGGTGAAGTCGTTCGGCGCGGAAGCGCGGGAGGATGCGCGGCTGGCACGCGTCATCGGCCGCTGGCGCAAGCGCGTCAATCGCAGCTGGCTGCGTTACAACGCTGCCAACGCGGCCCAGCTCTTGGTGCTGCTGTGCCTGCGCGGATCTGTGATCGGCGGCTCGCTGCTGCTATGGATGGCCGGGCGCGCCTCGCCCGGCGACGTCACCTATGTGCTGACCAGCTACTACATCATCCACGCTTACCTGCGCGATGTCGGCATGCACATCAATAACCTGCAGCGCTCGGTCAACGACATGGAGGAGCTGGTCGAGATCCACGGCGAGCCGATCGGCATCACCGATCACACCGACGCGCGCGACATCGTGATCGCGGGCGGCCGCATCCAGTTCGACGACGTGACCTTCCACTATGGCGGTCACCGTGCGCCGCTCTATGACGGCCTGTCGGTCGACATCCGCGCCGGCGAGCGGGTTGGCCTCGTCGGCCGCTCGGGATCCGGCAAGACGACCTTCGTCAAGCTGGTGCAGCGGCTCTACGACGTCTCGGGTGGTCGCATCCTGATCGACGGCCAGGACATTGCGCACGCGACGCAGCAGTCGCTGCGCAGCCAGATCGCGATCGTGCAGCAGGAGCCGATCCTGTTCCACCGCTCGCTGGCGGAGAACATCGCCTATGGCGCGCCGGGCGCGAGCACGGCGGCGATCGAGCAGGCGGCGCGGCTGGCCAATGCGCACGACTTCATCCTGCGCCTGCCCAAGGGCTATGGCACCCTGGTCGGCGAGCGCGGCGTGAAGCTGTCGGGCGGCGAGCGGCAGCGCGTGGCGCTGGCGCGTGCGTTTCTGGCGGATGCCCCGGTGCTCATCCTGGACGAGGCGACCTCGAGCCTGGATTCGGAATCGGAGGCGCTGATCCAGCAGGCGATGGAGCGGCTGATGAAGGGGCGCACCTCGATCGTGATCGCGCACCGGCTGTCGACCGTTCGCAGCCTCGACCGCATCCTGGTGTTCGACCGCGGCGACATCGTCGAGCAGGGCACCCATGCGGCGCTGATTGCGCGTGCGGACGGAATCTACCGCTCGCTGTTCGAGCGGCAGGCCACCGAGTTCACGCGCATGACCGCCGCGGAGTAGGCCCATTCATTGCGCACGCGGGGCGGTTCGGCTCCGCGTGCGCGTGGAGATCGCAAACTGCGGGACCTTGTTCCTGAGCGGGATCGTGCCGATGGCGATGCCAGAAAGGATCATCGCCATGGCGATAAGAAGAGAAATATCGATCGTTTCACCGAGCGCAAGCGTCGAGACGACAACGCCGACCACGGGCGTTGCGAGAATGCCGAGCGAGGTCGTGGCTGCCGGCAGGCTGCGGTTGACCATGGCCATCGCCCAGTACGCCAGCGCAGTGCCGAACACGCCGCCGTACAGGAACGCGCCGGCGAGGGACGGGCTAAAGGTGATCTGCGGCACTCCGTCGAACAGCAGGGCAAGCGCCGAGAGCACGCAGCTCGCCAGCAGCGTCTGCCAGAACGTGAGCTGGAACGGCGTCGACACCCATTTGTGGGCGCGGACATAGAGGATGTTGGCGGCCCAGCACAGTGCCGCCAGTAGGACCAGCGCGCTGCCGATGAGCGCATCCTGGTTGCTCCAGTCGAATGCGAGCGGGTTGAACATCGCGGCCAGGCCGCACAGGCCGAGCGCGGTGCCGGCGAGCCGTGCGCGCGTCATCGGCTCCCTCAGAAACAGCGCGGCGCCCGGCACGACCCAGAGCGGCGTGGTGTAGCCAAGCACGATGGAGCGGCCGACGGGAGCGAATTTCAGGCCAAAGGCAACCAGAGCCGAGAACGCCACCATGTGCAGCAGCGCAATCGCAAAAATGACGGGCCAGTCGCCCCTGCGCGGGAGGATGAACTCACGCCGCGCGAGCTGCACCACCAGCAACACGACCGCTGCGATGCCGGCGCGGATTGCGGTCGCCCAGAGCGGCAACACGCTGTGGACGATGATCTTGGTCACCGCCCAGTTCAGGCCCCAGCTCACGACCACGATGGCGAAAAGCAACAGCGCCGTACGGCGCGACAAGGCATGATCCATCGGTGGCTCGCATTCCCATTGGTGATGCTGGACAGGGCCGTGAAGTTAGCCTTAACTGGCATGAGCAAAAGATCCATTCGTGACAAAATGAGAGAGCCAGTCGGATGCGCGAAGTCTTGTCGGGGTTGGTCGACATCGAGCTCTCGGCCGGCGGCGGCGAGACGCTGACGCGCCGGCTGTCGGGCGAATTGCGCCAGGCGATCCTCAATGGCGCGCTGTTGCCCGGGCGCCGTCTGCCGTCGAGCCGGGAGCTCGCGCGCCAGCTCAAGGTCTCGCGCAACACGGTGTCCGGCGTGATCGACCAGCTGGCCATGGAGGGATTTCTCGACGTTGCCCAGGGGCGTCGCCCGGTGGTGACGGCGCAGCGCTCGCAGCTCGTGCGCGGAAAATCGATGGCGGCCAGGCCGGCACCGGCGCTGCGGATGTCGCAGTGGGTGCGGCGGCTGCAGAAATCCGATTGGCCGATCCGGGAGCGGGATCCGCTGCGGCCGTTTCGCCCCGGCCTCGGCGATGCGCGCGAATTTCCGCATGATCTGTGGGCGCGCTGCCTGCGCCGCGCCGCGCGCGTGACGGCCGGGCGCACCGAGCTGTTCATCAATTCGCCGGCGCTGCGAACGGCGCTGTTGCGTCATCTGTTCGAGCATCGCGGCGTCAGGGCCGCGCCGCGGCAGCTGATGATCGTGCCGTCGGCGCAGGCCGCGATCGAGCTCATTGCGCGCGTCGTGCTCGATGCCGGCGACCTCGCCTGGATGGAAAGTCCCGGCTATGGCGGTGCGCGGGCCGCGCTGGAAGCGGCGGGCGCGCGCGTGCAGGGTATCGCGCTCGACCGCAGCGGCCTCTCGATCGAACCGCGTGCGGGTCGACCGCGCCTGATCTTCGTCACGCCCTCGCATCAATATCCAACGGGGCGGCTGATGTCGATCAACCGACGCCGCCAACTGCTCGCCTTCGCGGCAAGCTCGGGCGCGACCATCGTCGAGGACGATTACGACAGCGAGTTTCACTATGACGGCCGTCCTGTCGCGGCGCTGCAAGGCCTGGATGAGGGGGCCGCCGTGTTCTATGTCGGCACCTTCTCCAAATCGACGTTTCACGATATCCGCCTCGGCTACGCCATCGTCCCCGAGCCCTATGTCGAGATTTTCGAAGCGGCGCAGCGGCACAGCGGCCAGCTCGGCGCAATCCCGGTGCAGGATGCGCTCGCCGAGTTCATCGCGGATGGCCATTTCGCAGCGCATATCCGAAAAATGGCGCGGCTCTACCGCGCCCGACGCGATCATCTGGTGCAAGCGCTGCACGCGGCTGCCGGCGACCGGCTCACGATCATTCCGCCCAGCGGCGGCATGCAGCTCGTCGCCTCGCTCGGCAGGCAGGCCGATGATCGCCACCTTGCAGCCAGACTCGCCGAGCACGGGGTCGCGGTGCGCGCGCTCTCGCCGCATTTCGTCGGCCGTGTCACGGACCGCGGGCTGTTCCTGGGCTTTGCCGCGTGGAACGAGGCGGAGATCGAGCAGGGCGCGGAGATTCTCGGCCGCGTGCTGCGTGACTCTACTCGCTAGTGTGTAGCGAGGCTGGTCCAGACCAGGGCGATGCCGGAAAGAAATAATAGCGCCAGCACGATGTCGTTGAAATTCTTGTCGCTCATGGCGTGATAGACCCGCGCGCCGAGTGAGGCCCCTATGATCGTGCCGGGGAAGGCGACCAGCGCGAGCCAGATCAGCTTCGTTTCCACCATGCCCGCGACAATCTGCAAGGCGAGGGCGGCCGCGAGCACGGTGAAATTGAACAGCTGGAACACGCCGCGCCGCTCGTCCTTGCCCCAGCCGCGGATCGAGGCCCACAGGATCGGCAGCGGCCCGGACAGTCCGGCCAGCCCGCCCAGGATGCCGCCGGCAAAACCGATCGCGCCGTCGGCGAGCCTGCCGCCAAAGCGGATCGCCGGCAGGTCGCGGTTGAAGTGCAGGAGCACCGGGAACACCAGCAGGAACACGCCGATCGTGAGCTTGAAGACATCAGGATCGGCCTCGGCCACCAGCCTGGTGCCGAGCGGCACGCCGGCCAGCCCACCGATCACGAACGGCCAGACGAGGGAGAGGTCGAAGCTCCTCCACATCGACGGCAGCGTCGAGCTCTGCGCCACCACCGAGCAGACCAGGATCAGCGGCACCGCAAGCGAGGGCGGCAGCACATAGAGCCAGATGCCGAGCGCCATCAGCGCCGTGCCGAAGCCGGCCAGGCCTGAGACAAATCCGCCGGCCAGCGCGCCGACAAACAGCAGCGCGTAGGCGCCTGCGTGCATCTTTCCTCCGTTGTCCGTCGTCATTCCGGGTTCATCGCTGCGCGATGCCCCGGAATGACGATCCCACAAATGGCGAGGGGTCCGGCGCGGTCGGCGCCGAACCCCTCATTGGTAGTCACATCAGCCGGCCTGTAAGCCGGGTTCTGTAGGGCACCGCACCCGCCTTGCGGCGTGTGCGATACGCGACGGCCATTCCTCTGGTGCCGCGCTTGCGCGCGACATCCTGCAACCTACCCGGACGGCGAGCCTGACATCGCCCCCGCGGCTGTTATCGCTTGCGCGAACTGGCCGCGTGTGCCGTCCCTATTCGGTCTTGCTCCCGGTGGGGTTTACCATGCCGGTTCCGTTGCCGGAGCCGCGGTGCGCTCTTACCGCACCTTTTCACCCTTGCCGCGCCGAGATCCCGAAGGACAAGGCGGGGCGGTTCGTTCTCTGTGGCACTTTCCCTGGGGTCACCCCCGCCGGACGTTATCCGGCACCGTATGTCAATGGAGCCCGGACTTTCCTCTCCGGACGACCTTTCGGTGCTTGCCGGAGCGGCCATCCAGCCGACTGACGTGCCATGGCAATGGGGATATTTGGCGCTCACGTCAAGGTGATATCGCCCGCCTCACGCGCCCAAAAATAATTTATCCTGAAGGTGTCGTTTGGCGGCGCGCCTGTTCGACTGGATGTCGGCGAATGAGCCGAACAAAGGAGTGAGCGACATGCAGTACCTCTTGCTGATCTACACCAACGAAGTCGAATACGCCAAGCGCGACGCGGCGGCCACGGAGAAGGTCACGGCCGAATATGCGGCCTTCACCCAGTCCGTCATCCAGAGCGGCAATTTCAAGGGCGCCGACCGGCTGCGGCCGACCTCGATGGCGACCACCGTGCGCGTCCGCGACGGCAAGATCCTGACCACCGATGGCCCGTTTGCGGAGACGCGCGAGCAGCTCGGCGGCTATTATCTGATCGAGGCCAAGGATCTCGACACCGCCATCGGCATCGCGGCGCGGATCCCGAGTGCACGCGATGGCTCGATCGAGGTGCGGCCGATCTGGGTGTATGACAACAAGTAGAGTTCTGCTCGTCATTCCGGGGCGGTCCGAAAGGACCGAACCCGGAATCTCGAGATTCTCAGGTGCGCAATTGCGCACCGTAGTTCGATGCTTCGCATCGCCCCGGAATGACGGTGCCAAACAAATCACATCCACATGACCCCAGGCGAAATCGAAACCATTTTCCGTGACGAAGCCGGACGCGCGCTCGCCACGCTGATCCGCCTTGTCGGCGATTTCGATCTCGCCGAGGATGTGCTGCAGGAAGCCTTTGCGGTGGCGCTGGAGCGCTGGCCGGACTCCGAGCCGCCGGGAAATCCGCGCGCCTGGCTGGTCAATGTCGCGCGCAACAAGGCGATCGACCGCATCCGCCGCCAGATCGCGTTTCGCGGCAAGCAGGACGAACTGACCCACGCGATTGTCAATGATGCGGAAAGCGGCTGCGCCTTCGAGGACACCGGCGCGGTCGACGACGATATGCTGCGGCTGATCTTCACCTGCTGCCATCCGTCCTTTGCGCCGGAGGTGCAGGTCGCGCTCACCTTGCGCACCGTGTGCGGCCTCTCCACGGCGCAGGTCGCCCGCGCGTTTCTCCTGAGCGAGGAGGCGATGTCGCAGCGCCTCGTGCGCGCCAAGCAGAAGATCCGCCTCGCCGGCATCGCCTATGAGGTGCCGGAGCGCGAGGCGCTGGAGCCGCGGCTCAATGGCGTGCTCGCCGTGATCTATCTCGTCTTCACCGAAGGCTATGTGGCGACCGCAGGCCGCGAGCTGATGCGGCCCGATCTCACGCGCGAGGCGATCCGGCTCGGCCGCCTGCTCGATGGCCTGATGCCGGAGCGCCAGGAGATCAAGGGGCTTTTGGCCCTGATGCTGCTGCACGATGCGCGCCGCGCGGGCCGCGAGACCGAGGCCGGCGACATCGTGCTGCTGGAAGAGCAGGACCGCACGCGCTGGGACCGCGCGCAGATCGCGCAAGGCGTGCAGCTGGTCGAAGAGGCGCTGCGCCTGCCGGGCCTGCCGCAGACCTATGCGGTGCAGGCCGCGATCGCCGCGCTGCATGCGCAGGCGCCGAGCTACGCCGAGACCGACTGGCCGCAGATCGCCGGCCTCTACGAGGTGCTCAAGCGCATCGCGCCGTCGCCGGTGATCGAGCTCAACCATGCCGCCGCGATCTCGATGGTGGACGGCCCGGCCCGCGCCCTGCAGCTGATCGACGCCATCGAGGCGCGCGGCGTGCTGAAGGGCTACGAGATGCTGCCGGCGGTGCGTGCCGACCTCCTGCGCCGCCTCGGCCGCCACGACGAGGCGCGCGCGGCGTATCTCGCCGCAACGGAAGCGACGCAGCTCGAGCCATTGCGCCGGCTCTATGCGCGACGGATGCGCGAGATGAATGCGGTGAATTGATCTGCGTCCGCGGGTCTCTTGCCTCGCCACGCACGCGGGGAGAGGCCGGATCGCATCGCAAGATGCGATCCGGGTGAGGGGGCTCTCCGCGCACTCCGCCGCCACCGAACTCGCGGAGGCAGCCCCTCACCCCGACCCTCTCCCCGTGAAGAACGGGGCGAGGGAGAACCGCGAGGGGCGCTTCGCTGCGCTCCCAGCACGTCCGCCGCACGGCTGGCCGTGAGCGCGTGCAGCGTCCAACTCGATGTCCGATTCACCTGTCAAGCAGCCAAGAACAAGCACCCGCCGTCAGCGCGCGCGAAAGGAAGCCGCTTTCCGGCGGCTTCCCTTGCCTTGTGATGCACGACGGTCAGTCCTTCGGCGGTGGCGCCTTGGGGAGCGCGGTCAGCATCCGGATTTTCCTCGTCCCGCCCTCGACGACATAGACGGCGGTCCACCGGCCGGTCGTGTCCATGGCCTCGCCACTCGGGCTCTTGCCCGTGAGGTGATATTCGCCGAGCCCGAGCGCCATATCGGCTCCCAACGGCGAAACCTCGTTCACCGTGATGTCCAGGTGATTGAATCCGGCCTTGAAGACACCTTCATATCGCTTGGCGACGTCCGTCGTCGGTCCGACCGGATTGACTTGCTGGCCACCGGTTGCGTACAGCGCAGCGATCCCTGCGGCATTCTGCTTGTCGAAATTTTCGCTGTATGCCGCGGCGATCTTTTGCACCTCCTGCTTCAAGTCCGCCTCGGCAGCCGCCACGGGGGCCGACAAGGCCGCCAACACGAAGCACAGGACGTAAGAAATACGCATTGCTTCCTCCCTAAATGAATTTTCAAGCAATCAAAAAAATGCCGACCGCTTGGCGCGGGGCGGCAACGAAACCCTAGCACAGGCAATCGCACGTTGTGAGGACCTCGGTAGGTACGTCGATGCCGCGTGTCGCGAGCTCAACACCAAGCGCAGATCCGATCAGCATCGGCCATGACATCCGCACCCACCTCCTGATTCAATTTTCAAACAGCCCGGGTACACGCTCGCATTCCCGCGGCGCGATCCGCGCCCGGGCCGTGCAAAACATGTCCCTCGAAAAGGATCGAGGGCGCAGGGAAGACCGGGTGCCCGCAACTGCACCCACGGCCCCCGCGCAAAAGAGGTTGCGCGAGCGCGCGTTGACCACAGGTACAGGCGGCAATCACGCCGGCCTTCCCTGCGCAGTGGCTTTACGGCTTATACGTGATCTTGTGTCTGCAAAATCTGCCAGAATGTGCGAACGGGCGGTTCTAACCAACCGCCCGTCGCTGGATCTGAGCCCGTACGTGCTCAAAGGCCGCAAGAGCCT
>Ga0070741_10006213_pt1 | contig 25854 bp, 24 predicted proteins | sample Coa_R1_4_FD_66440 | JGI IMG/M metagenome (GOLD analysis project Ga0070741, IMG submission 66440) | Surface soil microbial communities from Centralia Pennsylvania, which are recovering from an underground coalmine fire - Coalmine... | ecosystem: Environmental > Terrestrial > Soil > Unclassified ... | reverse complement strand
TCGTGACCGTCGATCAGGCACGCGCGATCGCGGCCGCCGTACCGCCGTTCGTGACCGTCGTCGGATTGTTCGTGAACGCGGACGCGGCGATGATCCGCGACGTATTAAGTCGCGTGCCTATCTCTCTGTTACAATTTCACGGCTCCGAAACGCCGGAAGCGTGCCGGCTGTACGGCCGGCCCTACATAAAAGCGATACCCATGCGCGAAGGTGTGAATTTGCACGCGGAAGAGAAACGCTTCGGCGACGCGGTGGGGTTATTGCTCGATACGTTTACGCCCGGCGAAGCCGGCGGCTCCGGGAAGACGTTCGATTGGTCGCGCATTCCTTCCGATCGCGCGAAGCCCGTCATCCTCGCCGGCGGGCTGACGCCGGACAACGTCGGGGAAGCCATACGCCGCGTGCATCCTCACGCGGTGGACGTCAGCAGCGGCGTCGAGGCGAAGAAAGGTATCAAGGATCCGCACAAGATCGCCGCGTTCATCAACGCGGTGCGAGAGACAGCATGAGCGCCTATACCTTGCCCGACGCGCGCGGGCATTTCGGCAAATTCGGCGGGATGTTCGCACCCGAGACCTTGATGCAACCGCTCCTCGAGCTTGCCGAGGCCTACCAGCGGTTGCGTGCCGATGCGAAGTTCCAGGAAGAGTTCATGGAAGACCTGCGGCTTTACGTCGGGCGGCCGTCGCCGCTCTATCCGGCGCGTCGGCTGACGGCGCAGTGGGGCGGCGCCCGGGTTTACTTGAAGCGCGAGGATTTGAATCACACCGGCGCGCACAAGATCAACAACACGATCGGCCAGGCGCTGCTCGCGCGCCACATGGGCAAACGGCGCGTGGTGGCCGAGACCGGTGCCGGCCAGCACGGCGTCGCGACCGCGACCGTCGCCGCGCGCTTCGGTCTCACGTGCGTCATCTACATGGGTTCCGAGGACATCAAGCGCCAGTCGATCAACGTCTACCGCATGAAGCTGCTCGGCGCCGAAGTGGTTTCGGTCGAATCCGGATCGAAAACGCTGAAGGACGCGGTCAACGAAGCGTTTCGGGATTGGGTCACGAACGTCGAAGATACCTTCTATATATTCGGCACCGTCGCCGGGCCGCATCCTTATCCGCTCATTGTGCGCGACTTCCAGTCCGTGGTGGGACGCGAGGTGCGCTGGCAGATCATGGAATTCGAGGGGCGCTTGCCGGACGCGCTCGTCGCGTGCGTCGGCGGCGGATCGAACGCGATGGGGCTCTTCTATCCGTTCATCGAGGACTCGCAGGTCGCGCTCTACGGTGTCGAAGCCGCCGGCGAAGGAATCGAAACCGGCCGTCACGCGGCGACGCTCTGCGCCGGGCGGCCGGGTGTGCTGCACGGCAGCCGCAGCTATCTGCTCGAGACGAACGACGGTCAGATCATCGAAACGCATTCGATTTCCGCGGGTCTCGACTACCCGGGCGTCGGACCGGAACACGCGTGGCTGAAGGAATCGGGCCGGGCGCGTTACGCGGCGGTGACGGATAAGGACGCGCTCGCCGCGTTCCATGAATTGACGCGCGCCGAAGGCATTCTGCCGGCGTTGGAGTCCAGTCACGCGATCGCCTACGCCAAGCGGCTCGCGCCGGAGCTCGGTCGCGACAAGGCGATGGTCGTGAGCCTCTCCGGCCGCGGCGACAAGGATATTCATACGGTCGCGGCGCTTGAAGGAATCAAGTTCTGATGTCGCGTCTCGCGAAACAGTTCGCGCTTCTCAAGAAGCAGCGCTCCGCGGCGCTGATCCCCTACGTCATGGCCGGCGACCCGGCGCCCTGGATCACGGTCCCGCTCATGCACGCGCTGGTCGGCGCCGGCGCGAATGTCTTGGAGCTCGGCGTGCCGTTTTCCGATCCCATGGCCGACGGACCCGTCATCCAGCGCGCGGCGATACGCGCGCTCAAGCAGCAAATCACGCTCGCGCACGTGCTCGACATGGTGAAGGAATTTCGGGTGAAGGATCCGGCGACCCCGATCGTGCTGATGGGTTACCTCAATCCCATTGAAATCATGGGCTACGAGGCCTTCGCCGAACGCGCCGCCGGCGCGGGTGTGGACGGGGTTTTGACCGTGGACCTACCGCCCGAGGAGGCCGATGGTATGCTAGCCGCGCTGAAAGCCCGGGGTCTGGACCCCATTTTCCTCGCGGCCCCGACCAGCGGGACCGAGCGCGTGCGCGCCGTTGCTCGCGCCGCCGGCGGATTTATCTATTATGTATCTCTGCGGGGTGTTACGGGAGCGGGCCACCTGGACATGGGCGAAGTGCGCGAAAAGCTGAAGGGCATACGCAAGCACACCGAGCTCCCCGTCGGTGTCGGCTTTGGCATCCGCGCGCCCGAAACGGCCGCCGAGATGGCAAGAATGGCGGACGCCGTCGTCGTCGGCAGCGCCATCGTGAGCCGCATGGAAGAGAACGCCGCAAGTCCGGAGAAAATATTGACGGAGGTGCCGTCCTTCGTCGCGAGCCTGCGTACGGCGATGGATAAGGCGCGCAGCGCGACGGCGGAGCTGACTCCATGAGTTGGTTCGACAAGCTGATCCCCCCGAAGATCAAGAGCCAGGGCGTGCGCAAGGCCGTCCCGGAAGGGGTATGGCGCAAGTGCCCGGCGTGCGGCGCGGTGCTTTATTCCGCTGAAATCGAAACCAATCAAAACGTCTGTCCGAAATGCAATCACCACATGCGGCTCAGCGCGCGCAAGCGGCTCGAGCTGTTTCTCGACGGCGATCATCCGCGCGAGGAAATAGGCGCCAATCTGGCGCCGGTCGACGTGCTCAAATTCAAGGATCTGAAGCGCTATAAGGATCGGCTGAACGAAGCGCAGCGCGAGACCGGCGAACGCGACGCCTTGGTCGTCATGCACGGAGCGCTCAAAAACATGCCGATCATCGCGTGCGCCTTCGAATTCAACTTCATGGGCGGATCCATGGGTTCGGTCGTCGGCGAGCGCTTCGTGCGCGGCGTCAACGTGTGTCTCGAGCGGCATATTCCGCTCGTTTGTTTCAGCGCCAGCGGCGGCGCGCGCATGCAGGAGGGCTTGCTGTCCTTGCTGCAAATGTCCAAGACGGCGGCGGCGCTCGCGCGCCTCGGCGAGCGCGGCGTTCCTTTTATATCCGTGCTCACCGACCCGACGATGGGCGGCGTTTCCGCAAGCCTCGCCATGGTCGCGGACATCATCATCGCCGAACCGAAGGCGCTCATCGGCTTCGCCGGCCCGCGCGTGATCGAGCAGACGGTGCGCGAAAAACTGCCCGAAGGATTCCAGCGCTCCGAGTTTCTTCTCGCGCACGGCGCCATCGACGTGATCCTCGAGCGGCGCGAGCTGCGCGACCACATCGCCTCGCTGCTCGAGATGCTTACGCGCAAATCCGAAACCGCCGCCGCGGGCGGCGCCAACGCTCAATATCTCTGATTCGCCTGACGACGCGTACGCTTCCCGAGTGGCTTGGCTTCATCGAGACACTCCATCCGCGGAGTATCGATCTCAGTCTCACGCGCGTCCACGCCGTACTCGACAACATCGGCTTGCGGCGGCCCCGGTTCGCCATCGTTACGGTCGGCGGCACCAACGGCAAAGGCTCCACCGCGACGATGTGCGACGCCATGCTGCGGGCCGGCGGCTATCGCGTGGGGACGTACACCTCGCCGCATCTGATCCGCTATAACGAACGCGTACGCGTAAACGGCGCGATGGCCACCGACGCGGAGTTGTGCGCGGCGTTCGCGCGGATCGAAGCCAAGCGCGGCGCGGCGCGGCTGACGTATTTCGAATACGGCACGCTCGCCGCGCTCGACATCTTTCGCAGCCATGAGGTGGACGTCGCCGTGCTCGAGGTCGGCATGGGCGGGCGTCTCGATGCGGTGAATGCGGTCGATCCGGATGTGGCGGTCGTGACCTCTATCGGCATCGATCACACTAACTGGCTCGGACCGGATCGTGAAAGTATCGGGCGCGAGAAGGCGGGAATCTTTCGCGCCGGCCGGCCCGCGATCTGCGGCGACGCACAGCCGCCGGTCACGATCATCGAAACCGCCGGACAAGTCGGCGCCTCGCTTTATTTGTACGGCCGCGATTTTCAAGCGCGGGCCGGGGAAGGCGGCTGGTCGTTTCAGTGTCGCGATCGCACGCGCTCGGGCTTGCCGTTTCCCGCGTTGCGCGGCGATTGTCAGCTGCGCAACGCCGCGTGCGCGCTGACCGCGCTCGAGATGCTGGCCGATCGGTTTCCGTTGACGCAGGCGCACATTCGCGCGGGTCTGCTCGCGGCGTTCGTGCCCGGCCGCTTTCAGGTGCTTCCCGGGGTTCCACCGACGATTCTCGATGTGGCGCACAATCCGCAGGCGGCGGAAGCGCTCGCGGCCAATCTCAAGCAGCATCGCGCGCTCGGGCGTACTTACGCGGTATTCGGTATGTTGATCGACAAAGCCATCGCCGACGTGGCGCGCGCGCTGGCCGATCAGATCGACGGCTGGTACGTGGCGACGCTGACGGGACCGCGCGCCGCCAGCGCCGATCAGGTCGCGGAGCGGCTGTCGCAGGCGGGGGTGCGGGCGCCGGTGACACGATTCGCGCGCGTGATCGACGCCTATGAAGCGGCGCGCGCGCAGGCGGCGCCGACGGACCGCATCGTCGTGTTTGGCTCGTTTTATACGGTCGGTGATATACTTGCGCATCTCGGCGTGAACCCTGCATGACAAACAGAGACGCTCCACACGAGTTCGATCCTAAACACCGGATCATCGGCGCCATCGTGGTCGTCGCGCTCGCGGTGATATTCGTTCCGATGATCCTGAGCCAGCGCGAGGCGCCCTCGGAAGCGCCCGCGCCGGCGAACGCGCCGTCCGGGCAGACGACGGAGGAAAACAAGGTGGCGATTACCAGAGTTCCACCGCCGCCACCGGCGCTTACCGACCCTGTCAAACCGATTCCCGCCGTTTCGGCGCCGCCCGCGCCGGAACCGGCGAAGACCGCGGCCGTCGAATCTAAGCCCGCGGCGCCTGCGGCAAAGTCACCGGCGCCGGCGGCGGCGAAGCCGACTGCGCCGAGCAGCGGCTGGGTCGTGCAAGTGGGTACGTTTTCCAACACGGCGAATGCCGCCCGGCTCGAGCAGAAACTTCGCGCGGACGGGCAGCCGGTGCGCGCCGAGCATGTCCAGCTCGACAGCGGCAAGGCGGTTCGTCTGCGCGTCGGGCCGTATCGCGACCGCGCCAGCGCGGTGAAAGCACAGGAGCGTATCCAAAAGGACGTTGGGGTCAAAGGCGTAGTACTTGCGTTTCCTTGACCTCGTCCCCACCTAGAGACGCGGCCCAGCGCGCAAAATGAACTCCTTCGACTATCTGATGATCGTGGTGCTGGTCGCCTTCGCCGTTACCGGAGCCATTCGCGGTTTCGTGCTCGAGTTGCTGTCGCTTATCTTATGGCCGCTCTCGGCATTCGTGGCGTGGCTGTTCGCGGATCAAGCCGCGCCGCTGTTTCACTCGCTGATCTCGGACGCGCAGCTGCGCGTGGTCGCGGCTTTCGCGGCGGTGTTCCTCGGCGCCTTTATCGTCGGGACCATCGTCGTATATTTCATCCATCGCGCGCTGCCGTTGCGCGGCATGTTTCGCAAACCGAACGCCGTGCTCGGCGGCCTGGTGGGGGTGCTGCGCGGAGGCATCATCATTCTTATCGTATTTTTAGTCGCCGGCATCACCTCGTTGCCGCAGCGGCCGTGGTGGCGCGAATCGCTGCTCGCGCCATACTTTCAGAAGGTGGCGGTCGTGGTGAGCGCGTACATCCCGCGCGATATCGCGCGGCACATACGCTTCAGCTAACGGCAACCGCGCCAGGAGAGCCACATGTGCGGCATCATCGGAATATACGCCAAGGGTCCGGTCAACCAGGCCATTTATAACGGCCTCACGGTGTTGCAGCATCGCGGGCAGGACGCCGCCGGCATCATGACGAGCGACGGCCGGCGCGTATATCTGCGCAAGGACAACGGTCTCGTGCGCGACGTGTTCCAGCAGCGCCACATGGAGCAGCTCAAGGGCGCGATCGGCATCGGACACGTGCGTTACCCGACGGCGGGTTGCGATTCGCCCGCGGAAGCGCAGCCGTTCTACGTGAATTCGCCGTTCGGCCTCGCGCTGGCGCATAACGGCAACCTCACGAACGCCGACCAGCTCGCCGGAGAGCTTTTCCGCGAAGATCTGCGCCACCTCAACACCGAATCCGATTCGGAAATTCTCCTGAACGTGCTCGCGCATGAGTTGCACGCCGTGAGCCGCGTCGATTTGTCGCCCGACGATATTTTCCGCGCGGTGATGGGCGTACATCGCCGCGCGCGCGGCGCCTACGCGGTGGTCGTCATGATCGTGGGCGTCGGCCTGCTCGCCTTCCGCGATCCGCACGGCATCCGGCCGATCATCTACGGTCGCCGCGATACCGACCGGGGGCAAGAGCACATGATCGCCTCCGAGTCGGTGGCGCTCGATGTGCTCGGCTTCAAGGCCGTGCGCGATATCGGCCCGGGCGAGGCGCTTTTCATCGACATGGACGGCCAGCCGCACTGGCGCCAGTGCGTGCAGCAGACCGAGCATACACCGTGCATTTTCGAGTACGTTTATCTCGCGCGACCCGACTCGATGATCGACGGCATCGCGGTGCACAAGACGCGCCTGCGCATGGGCGAGAAGCTCGCCGCCAAGATCAAGCGCGAATGGCGCGACGTCGACATCGACGTCGTGATCCCGATTCCCGACACCTCCCGCACCGCCGGTCTGCAGATGGCCTACGAGCTCGACATCAAGTACCGCGAAGGCTTCATCAAGAACCGCTACATCGGCCGCACCTTCATCATGCCCGGACAGGCGCAGCGCGAGAGCTCGGTGCGCCAGAAGCTGAACGCGATCGATCTCGAGTTCCGCGGCAAGAACGTATTATTGGTCGACGACTCCATTGTCCGCGGCACCACGTCCGCGCAGATCGTGCAGATGGCGCGCGAGGCCGGCGCGCGCAGAGTGTACTTCGCTTCCGCCGCGCCGCCGGTGCGCTATCCCAATGTGTACGGCATCGACATGCCCGCCGCCAAAGAACTGGTCGCGAGCGGCCGTAGCGAAGAAGAGGTGGCCCGGATCATCGGCGCCGACCGGCTGATCTATCAGGATCTGTCGGATTTGATCGACGCGGCCCACGAGGGCAATCCGAGGATCACGCGCTTCGACGCGTCGTGCTTCGACGGCGTCTATGTAACGGGCGACATCAGCGCGGATTACCTCGCCCGCATCGAGCGGCGTCGCAACGACGTCGCGAAGAGCGGGCGCCAATCGGCGTCGATCGAGCAGCAGACGGCGGAGGTGCTCAGCTTTCCTCGCTGATTTCTCCCTTGAAACAGCGTCGGGAGTAAGGGGCGGGCGGACGAAAACGACCGTTCCTTGTGCCTCTGCCATCCGTCGTTTCTTTCGTTGACAGCGCCGTATTAGGCCTTTAGATTTAGCAGCACACGCGCCGATTTGAGCTTTCAGCTTGCGGGCGCGCTATAAATGCGGCTAAAGCGAAATAAACCCGCTCAGCTGCTGCTCTGGCGGGTTTTTTTGTTTGTCCCGCCGCGGATCAATGACGTAATCGAGTAGGTGCGACATGGCGGAAAAAGACGATCAAGAATGGGGTTTCGCGACTCGCGCGGTGCGCGCGGGGAGGCGGCCGACAGCCGAAGACGAGCACTCCGAACCGATCTTCGCGACATCGAGCTTCACCTGCGAGAGCGCGGCCGAGGCGGCCGCCCGGTTCGCGGGCACGAGTCCCGGCAATCTCTACTCCCGCTTCACCAATCCCACGGTCCGCGCCTTCGAGGAACGCCTGGCCGCGCTCGAAGGCTGCGAGCATTGCGTCGCCTTCGCGTCCGGCATGTCGGCGATCCTCGCGACCTGCCTCGCCACACTGAAGACCGGCGACCACGTCATCGCGTCACGCGGCATTTTCGGCACCACGGTGCTGCTGTTTCAAAATATCTTCGGGCGTTTCGGCGTCGACACGACGTTCGTTCCGTTGACCGATTACGCCGCCTGGGAGCGCGCGTTTCGTCCCAACACCAAGCTGCTCTTCATTGAAACGCCGTCCAATCCGTTGACGGAAGTCGCGGATATCCGCCGGCTCGCGGACCTGGCGCATGCGCACAAGGCGTTGCTTGCCGTCGACAACTGTTTTTGCACGCCGGCGCTGCAGCTGCCGTTTCGGTTCGGGGCCGATCTCGTGATTCATTCCGCCACCAAATACATCGATGGGCAGGGTCGCTGCGTCGGCGGCGCGGTGCTCGGTAACGGCGAGCTGATCAGCAAGGACGTGTACGGCGTGCTGAGAACCGCTGGTCCGACCATGAGCCCGTTCAACGCGTGGGTGTTTCTGAAGGGTCTCGAGACGCTGGCGCTGCGGATGAAGGCGCACAGCAGCAACGCCCTCGATCTCGCGCGCTGGCTCGAGCGGCAGCGCGGGGTGCGCAAAGTTCATCACCCGGGCCTCGCGTCGCATCCGCAGCACGAATTGGCGCGACGTCAGCAAGCGGATTTCGGCGGCATTCTTGCCTTCGAGCTGGAACGCGGCAAGGACGCGGCGTGGCGGCTGATCGACGCGACGCAAATCATTTCCATCACCGCCAATCTCGGCGATGCGAAAACCACGATCACGCACCCGGCGACCACGACGCACGGCCGTTTGACGCCGGAGCAGCGCCGCGAGAGCGGCATCACCGACGGGCTCGTGCGTTTATCCGTCGGACTCGAGGATGTGACCGACCTTAAAGCCGATCTCGCGCGCGGTCTCGCGTGAGGCGCAAGGGAGAGCGGTAAGCGCGCGCTGGCGAAGGGATACAAGATGCAGGACAAGCGACGGCGAGCGCTGCTCGAGATTTTTCAAAGCAGCCTCGAAGCGGTCAACGGCCGGACGCGCGTGCGCGATTATCTCGCCATGCATCCCCTCGACGCGCCGGTGCATCTCATCGCGCTCGGCAAGGTCGCGAGCGCCATGGCGCGCGGCGCGGCCGATGCGCTGAAGGACGGCATCCGCGCCGGCTTGGTGATCACCAAGCGGGGCCACGCGGAATCGCTGCCCTGGCCGGTGTTGGAAGCGGCGCATCCCGTCCCTGACGACACCTGTCTTGCCGCCGGGCATGCGCTCGTCCGTTTCATCGCCGACTTGCCCGCCGACGCGCAGGTGCTGGTATTGCTCTCCGGCGGCGCCTCGGCGCTGGTGGAGCAATTGCCGCCGAACGTCGATCTCGCGACGCTGCGGCGGATGAATGAATGGCTGCTCGCCTCGGGCCGCGACATCGCCGCCGTGAATCGTGTCCGCAAGCGCTTGTCGCTTATTAAAGGCGGACGGCTGACGCGGCTGCTCGCGCCACGCCACGTGACATGCCTCGCGATCTCGGACGTGCAGGGCGATGATCCGCGCTTCATCGGCAGCGGTTTGCTGGTGCCGGACGAAACCATCGGTATGGAACCGATCGACGACGCGCCGCCGGACGTGCGCCGCGCCTTGCAGCACGCGCCGGCGGCGCCGGCCGCGGACGACCCGTGCTTTCGCCGGGTGCGCTTCGAAATCGTGGCGCGGCTCGCCGACGCCAAGCGCGCCGCCGCCGACGCGGCCCGCGTCTACGGTTGGCGCTCGGCGTTGCAATCGGAGTTCGTCGTCGGTGACGCGGTGAACGTCGGCGCGCGTCTCGCGCACGCGCTGCTCGTGTCGCCTCCCGACACTTTATATGTCTGGGGCGGAGAGACCACGATGAAACTCCCGTCCCGCCCGGGCCGCGGGGGCCGCAATCAAAGCCTGGCGTTGTCGGCGGCGCGGGTGCTGCAAGGTCAAAGCGCGTTGTTGCTCGCTGCCGGCACCGACGGAACCGATGGCCCGACGCCGGATGCGGGCGCGATCGTCGACGGCGGAACGGTCGAACGCGGCGCGGCGCTCGGTCTGCAAGCGGATGCCGCGCTCGCTCAGGCGGACGCGGGCGGTTTTCTCGAAGCAAGCGGTGACTTGATTCATACCGGCCCGACGGGTACGAATGTGATGGATTTGATTTTGGGGTTGCGCTAGTGATGAAGCCGATCGCGCTACTCGGCGCCGTGTTCGCTCTGCTGCTCGCCTGCGCGCCCAAGCCCGAGCCGGCCGAGCGCGGCACCGCGCTCTACTTCGTCGAGAACGACGGCACCGAACCGGCCACGCCGGTGCGCATGATCGTGAGTCGCAAGTTCTTGCGCATCGACGGCGGCGAGCGGAGCAGGGACTTCTTGCTGTACGACCGTGCCGCGCGCACGACCTACGACGTGAGCGCCGCCGATCGGCTGATACTCGTGATCGAGCCGCGCGCCGCGCCCGCCGGCGCGCCGCCGAAACTGACACATCGCATCAAGCGCGACACCGCGACATTTCCGGCCGTCGGCGGCCGGTCCGTGGTGCATTACAGCCTGCTCACCAACGGCCGGCTCTGCTACGACTTGTACGCCGCGGACGGCCTGCTGCCGGACGCAGTGGCGGCGTTGCGCGAATACCGCGAGGCGCTGGCGGGCGAGCAGCGCTCGGCGATCGGTTTTACGCCGAATGCGGCGAAGACGCCTTGCGATCTCGCGAACCACGTGTACGCGCCGGCGCGCCACCTGACGTACGGCTTTCCCGTGCGCCTGGTCGAGCCCGATCCGCGGGATCCCAAGCGCCGACGGATCACCGAGCTGACCGATTACCGCACGGATGTCGAAATGGCGCCCGCGCTGTTTCAATTGCCCGAGTCGTTCCGCCGCATGACGCTCCGGGAACTGCAGAGGCGTTAGGGAGGGAGGCAATGAATCCGGCCGGGAAATCCCGGAAAATGGCATTTCAGCCACCCCGTCCTTTGTGGCGATTTCGGTATGCGGTAGTCTATTGCGGGCGTGGACCAGGCGGGGAATACCAGTGGCCTTGAGTGTGCATAGCGATTTACCGACGAACGTTGAAACCTTCGAGCACAAGCTGCAGAAGTTCGATCCGGGTATCGTCTGGCTGGATCGGCATAACCATGTCCTTGCGTTAAACCATGTGGCCAGCCGCGTGCTGAACGTCACCGTCGGACAGGTGATGGGAGTCGAGATCACGCAGCTGCACCCGGAGAAGAGCCGGACCAAAGTGGAATTTCTGCTGCAACATTCGTCGGGTTGCCCGGCGGAGTCGCCGCCGCCCATGACCATGATGATCAACATCCCCGACCGGGTATTGCTTATTAAGGTCACAAAAATGTGGGGCGCGGAGGAACTGTTCGGCACATGCATGGTGTTTTACGACCTCACCGACATCACCACGAGCCCGCGCGAGAGCCAAGACGACCGCGGCCGGCCGCGGCAGTTGTTCAAGCTGCCGGTCTACAAGAATGGCAAGGTGGTGTTGCTCGATCTGAACGAGGTCGTGCACTTCAAGGCCGAAGGTCACTACACGACCGTCTACACCGAGTCGCAGGACTACCTGTGTAATCTGTCGCTGTCCGATCTCGAAACCCGGCTCGATCCCGCGCTGTTCATCCGGGTGCATCGCAGCCACATGATCAACATTCGCTTCGCCTCCGCCATCGAACGGGTGGACGACCAGTGCACGATCACCGTGCAAGCGCGCGAAGCGGCGTGCGTCCCGGTCAGCCGCAGCAACGTGCCGCGACTCAAGTTGATGTTCGGGCTGAGTTAGCGGCGCGTCGCACCGTTTTTTTTCGAGCAGCGGCGCCGTTAATGCGGCAAATCCGCCGCTCGTGCAGGAGATAACCGCGTTCGTGAACCGGGTGTTGAGCCGCCGCCCGAATCACCTTCAACTGGGCGCCCCGGGCAATGGAAGTCACAGGCCGGCGGCCAGCCCGGGACCTATATAAGCTGCATTCCATGACATTGCACGAGAGAGGGTCCGCGCGATGATACCAGCTACGTTCGAATACCACGCCCCGTCCAATTTGAAGGAGGCGATCCGGCTGTTAGGCGAGCACAACAGCGGGGCCAAGATTCTGGCCGGCGGGCACAGCCTGCTGCCCATGATGAAGCTGCGCTTCGCGGCGCCGGCTCATTTGATTGACCTCAATCGGGTCCCGGAGTTGAAGGGTATCCGCGAGCAGGGCGGCATGATCCGCATCGGCGCGATGACCACCGAAAATGAAATCATCGCCTCCGAATTGCTCCGAACCAAATGCCCGCTGCTCCCGGAGGCGGCGCGGCAAATCGCCGATCCGCAGGTGCGCAATTGCGGCACCGTCGGAGGAGATATCGCCCACGGCGATCCGGGCAATGACCATCCCGCGATCGCGCTCGCGACCGAAGCATCGTTCGTCTTGACCGGGCCTAAGGGCGAGCGCACGGTGGCCGCCGACGGCTTCTTTCTCGGCACCTACTCCACGCAACTCCAAGCGGATGAGATTCTCACGGAGATCCGCGTGCCCGCGATCGGCAAGGGCACGGGCTGGGCTTACTGCAAGCTGAAGCGCAAGACCGGCGACTTCGCCACCGCGGCCGCCGCGGTGCAATTGCAGCTCGACGGCAACACCTGCAAGAAAATCGTGATCGCGCTGACCAACGTGGCGCCGACGGCGCTCAAGGCGAAGGACGCGGCGGCGCTGCTCACCGGCAAAACCATCGACGACAAATTGATCGAGCAGGCGGCGCAAAAGGTGATGAGCATTTGCGATCCGGCGGAAGATCTACGCGGCGATCGCGAGTACAAGACCCACATGGCGGCCGAGATGACGCGCCGCGCGATCCGGCTGGCACTCGAACGGGCGAAGGGGAAATAACATGGCGAAGACGCATATTTCTTTCAATCTGAACGGCCGGCCGGTCGACGTGCTCGCCGAGCCGCGCGAGCTGCTGATCCACGTGCTGCGCGAGCAGCTGGCGCATACCGGCCCGCACATCGGCTGCGAGACCAGCCATTGCGGCGCGTGCACCGTCGATCTCAACGGCAGGTCGGTGAAGTCGTGCACCGTGCTCGCGGTGCAGGCGCAGGGCGGCAACGTTCTGACCGTCGAGGGGCTCGCCACGAACGGCACGCTGCATCCGTTGCAGGAGGAGTTCATGCAGCAGCACGGCCTGCAGTGCGGTTTCTGTACGCCCGGCATGCTGGTGCGCGCCTACCGCTTCCTGCAGGAAAATCCGAATCCCTCGGAAGAAGAGATTCGCACCGGGATGTCCGGCAATATCTGTCGTTGCACCGGATACCAGAACATCGTCAAGGCCGTGCAGCACGCGGCAAAAAGGCTGCAAGCCGCAGGAGGGAAGTAACTCATGGCAACCACCGCAGAGAGAGTCGAGCGCGAGGCAAAACTGGAAGGTGTCGGTTGCGCGCGCAAACGCAAAGAGGATCCGCGTTTCATTCAGGGCAAGGGCAACTACGTCGACGACCTGAAGCTGCCGGGCACGGTGTTCGGCGTGGTGGTGCGCAGCCCCTACGCGCACGCCCGCATCAAGTCCATCAATAAGGACAAGGCGCTGAAGCTTCCCGGCGTGCTCGCGGTGTTGACCGCGAACGATCTGAAGCCGCTGAAGCTGCATTGGATGCCCACGCTCGCCGGCGACGTCCAGGCGGTGCTGGCGGACGAGAAAGTCTGCTTCCAATATCAAGAAGTCGCGATGGTGATCGCGGAGAATCGGTACATCGCGGCGGATGGCGCCGATCTGGTCGAGGTTGAATACGAAGAGCTGCCGGCCGTCGTCGATCCGCACAAGGCGCTTGAACCGAATGCGCCGGTGATTCGCGACGACATCAAGGATAAGAAGGAAGCCGGCCAGGGCCCGCGCCGCCATCACAATCACATTTTCACCTGGGAAGTCGGCGACAAAGCGGGAACCGACAAAGTATTCCAATCCGCCGAGGTGACGGTCAAGCAGGCGATGGTGAACCCGCGCGTGCATCCGTGCCCGCTCGAAACCTGCGGCTGCGTCGCCTCGTTCGACAAGGTGCGGGGCGAACTGACCGTTTACATGACCTCGCAGGCGCCGCACGTGATCCGCACCGTGGTGTCGCTGCTGTCCGGACTGCCGGAGAGCAAGATCCGCGTGGTGTCGCCGGACATCGGCGGCGGCTTCGGCAACAAGGTCGGCGTCTATCCGGGCTACGTTTGCGCGATCGTCGCCTCGATCGTGCTCGGACGGCCGGTGAAGTGGATCGAGACGCGCATCGAGAATCTCGCGACCACGGCGTTCGCGCGCGACTACCATCTGGTCGGCGAGCTCGCGGCGGACAAGAACGGGCGCATCAAGGCGCTGCGCGTCAACGTTATCGCCGATCACGGCGCGTTCAATTCGCACGCGCAGCCGACCAAATGGCCGGCGGGACTCTTCAGTATCTGCACCGGCTCGTACGACATTCCGGTGGCGCACGTGAAGGTCGACGGCGTCTACACCAACAAGGCGCCGGGCGGCGTCGCTTACCGCTGCTCGTTCCGCGTGACCGAAGCGGTGCACCTGATCGAGCGCATGATCGACGTGCTGGCGCAGAAGCTCAATGTCGACAAAGCCGAGATCCGGATGCGCAATTTCATCAAGCGCGAACAGTTCCCCTACACCTCCGCGCTCGGCTGGCAGTACGACAGCGGCGACTACCACACGGCATTGAAAAAAGTTCTCGACGCCGTGAATTATCCGGCGCTGCGCAAGGAGCAGGAGGAAAAACGCAAGCGCGGCGAGCTGATGGGCATTGGGCTTTGCACCTTCACGGAGATCGTCGGCGCCGGGCCGACCAAGGCGTGCGACATTCTCGGCATCGGCATGTTCGACAGCGCCGAGATTCGCGTGCATCCGACGGGCAGCGTCATCGCGCGCATGGGCACGATCACCCAAGGCCAGGGGCACGCGACCACCTACGCGCAGATCATCGCGAGCGAGCTCGGGCTGCCGTCGGAGAACATCCAGATCGAGGAAGGCGACACCAGCACCGCGCCGTACGGTCTCGGCACCTACGGCTCGCGCAGCACGCCGGTGGGCGGCGCGGCGACGGCGATGGCGGCGCGCAAGATCCGCGACAAGGCGCGCAAGATCGCCGCGCACCTGCTCGAAGTCCCGGAAGGCGATCTCGAGTGGGACATCGATCGTTTCAAGGTGAAGGGTGTACCCGGGCAGGAAAAGACGATGAAAGAAATCGCCTGGGCGGCGTACAACAACGTTCCGGAAGGGATGGAAATGGGGCTCGAGGCGGTGGACTACTACGATCCGCCGAACTTCACGTACCCCTTCGGCGCCTATTTGGCCGTCGTCGACATCGATCGCTATACGGGCGAAACCAAGGTGCGGCGCTTCTACGCGCTCGATGACTGCGGCACGCGCATCAACCCGATGATCATCGAAGGCCAAATACACGGCGGCCTGACGGAAGCCTTCGCCGTCGCGATGGGGCAGAAGCTCGAGTTCGACGAAGGCGGCAATCTGCTCAGCAACAGCTTGATGGATTATTTCGTGCCGACCGCGGCCGAGACGCCGAAGTGGGAGCTCGATCACACCGTCACCAAGTCGCCGCATCACCCGATCGGCGCCAAGGGTGTGGCCGAGTCCCCGCACGTCGGCGGTATTCCGTGCTTGAACAACGCCGTCGTCGATGCGTTCGCGCATTTGGGCGTGACCGACATGGAAATGCCGCATACCGCGTACAGCGTGTGGAAAACCATCCATAAGCTCGGGTTGGACAAGCGGTGACGAGCGCCGGCGGTAGCAGCAGCGGCGGCAGGAGCGTGGTATGGAAGTGAAGCTCGAGAAATCCTTTCCGATCGCCGCGCCCGCCGCCGCCGCTTGGCGGCTGCTGAGCGATATAAAAAGCATGGCCGAGTGCATGCCCGGGGCGCAGATCACCGAGCAAGTCGATGCCACGCATTACAACGGCCAAGTGAACGTGAAGCTTGGGCCGGCGAGCGCGGCGTTCAAGGGCACGCTCGAGCTCCAGAGCGTCGACGCCGCCAAGCGCGAAATTCATATCCTCGGCAAGGGCACGGATGCCAAAGGCGGTTCGGCCGCGAGCATGGACTTGAGGGCGGCGATACGCGATGCCGGCGACGGCAGGTGCGAGCTGGCCGGTACGTCAACGGTTACGGTCAGCGGCAAGCTCGCGAGCTTCGCCGGCCGCATGATGGCGCAGGTGTCCGATCAGATCTTGCAGCAGTTCGGCGCCAACTTCGCGCAGCGCGCGCAAGCGCTGGCGGACGGCGCGGGCGCCGCGCCGGCGGCCGGCATGGCGGCGCCGCCGCGCGAGTTGAACGCTTTCGCGCTCCTATGGGGAGTCATCGTGGCGTTCATCAAGGGCCTCTTCGGCCGCAAGAATCCCACCGCCAGATAATACCGACGCCCCGCACGCCGGCATGGCAGTTTCGCCGCTCGGTTTCTTGTCCCGATTGCATGCCAAGGCGTAGAGTTACCGCGTCGCCCCTTGCACGCGATACCACGGACCTATGACAGACATCGTCGCCTTTCAACAGCGCCTGGAAAAGGCGGGCTACATCGCCGAGCCGAGCCTGGCCGCGACGTTGCTCTTGTTCACCGAGTTGAAGCGCCCGTTGCTCCTCGAAGGCGACGCCGGCGTCGGCAAGACCGAAGTCGCGAAGGCGCTGGCGCAAAGCTTCGGCGCGCCCTTGATTCGCCTCCAATGCTACGAAGGCCTCGACGCCAACGCGGCGGTCTACGAGTGGAATTACCAGCGCCAGCTGCTCGCGATCAAGATCGACGAAGGCGAGGGCCGCTCGAGCGCGGACAAAGAACGCCATATCTTCAGTGAATCGTTCCTGCTGAAGCGCCCGCTGCTCGAGGCCATCACGCAGCCGCAGCCGCCGGTGCTCCTGATCGACGAGATCGACCGGGCGGACGAAGAGTTCGAGGCCTATCTGCTCGAAGTGCTGTCGGATTTTCAAATCAGCATTCCCGAGCTCGGCACCATCAAGGCGAGCAGCATTCCGTACGTGGTGCTGACCTCGAATGCGACGCGCGAGCTGAGCGACGCGCTGCGCCGGCGCTGTTTGTATTACTACGTGGATTATCCGAGCCTCGACAAGGAACGGCGCATCATTCACACGCATCTGCCGCAAGTCGGCGAACGGCTGGCGGGGCAAGTCGTCGCCTTCATGCACGCGCTGCGCGGCATGGACTTGCGCAAGAAGCCGGGTGTCTCGGAAACGCTCGACTGGGTCGCGGCGCTGCTGCGCGTCAATGTGAAGAAGCTCGACGACGATCCGGCGCTCCTCATGCAGACACTGGTCTGCCTGCTGAAGACGCGCGAGGATCGCGACGCCATCACGCCGGACGTCATGCAGCGACTGGCGGCGAACGCCCAATGAGCGCGCGCCAGGCTCAGGCTCCGCCCGCAAGCCAGCTCGATCCCCTGGTCGAGCGGATCATGGAGTTTCTCGCGCTGTTGCGCCGGCAAGGCTTCGAGGTGGGCGTGCGCGAAGGGTTGGATGCGCTGCGCATCGCCGAACGCTGCACCCTGCTCGAGCGGGAACGCCTGCGCTGGGGATTGCGCAGCCTCTTGTGCGGTAACGCGGACGAGTGGAAGCGCTTCGACCAGCTCTTCGACGCCTATTGGCTGCCGCAGAGCCGCAAGACCAGCCAGGTCCAGCCGGCGGCCGTGCCGAAGCAGGGCGGCCTCGGCACCGGCGGCGCCGGCAGCGGCGGCGATATCGCGGGGGCCGATCGGGCGCAAACCGGCGATGCAAGCGACGCGGCGCAAGAGGGAACGCGCGGCGGCGCGAGCTGGCAGGAATCGACCGCGCAAACGGACTTTCGCTTGCTGAACGACCCGCGCGAGGTCCGCGCGATCGAAAATCTCGCCGAGCGTCTGGCGCGCCGCATGCGCCGGCGCATTCAGCGGCGGCAGCGCCTGGCGCGTTACGGCCGGCGCATCCACCTGCGCCGCACCATCCGCGCGAGCCTGCGCTACGGCGGCACGCCGATCGATCTCGTATACCAGCGGCGCGTGCGCGTGCTGCCGCGCCTGGTCATGCTGCTCGACGTGAGCCGCTCCATGAATCTCTACAGCTATTTTTTTCTGCGCTTCGCGCGCGGCATGCTGGGCGCGTTCGACGACGCGCACGCCTTCATCTATCACACGCGCCTGATACCGGTCAGCGAAGTGCTGCGCGAGCGCGACGCCGATAAAGTGAAAGAGAAGCTCGGCGTGATCGCCCTCGGCTGGGCGGGCGGGACGCGCATCGGCGAAAGCGTGCAGGCGTTCAACCAGCACTACGCGTCCCGGCTGCTCAATTCACGATCGATCGTCGTGATCATGAGCGACGGGTTCGATACCGGGCCGGCGACGCTGCTGGCCGAAGAACTGCGGCGCGTGCGCCGGCGAGCGCGCAAGATCGTCTGGCTCAATCCATTGCTGGGGCGCGCGGGCTACGAGCCGCTGGCCGCGGGCATGCAGGCGGCGTTGCCGTTGATCGACGTGTTCGCCCCGGCGCACAACCTCGACACCCTCGCGGCGCTCGAAAAGCAATTGGTGAACCTGTGACGCCGTACGCGAGCAACATCGACGTCGTCATGACCGACGCGCTGCGGGAGAAAGCCAATCGCCTCGCCGCGGCGGGCAAGCCGTTCGCGCTCGCGACGGTGGTGCGCAGCGAAGCGCCGACGTCGGCGCGGCCGGGCGCCAAGGCCATCGTCACGGCGGACGGCGACATCGAAGGCTGGATCGGCGGCGGTTGCGCGCAGCCGGCGGTGATCAAGGTGGCGAAACAGGTGCTGCAAGACGGCCGACCGCGGCTGATCCGCATCAGCCCGGAAAAAGATCTGCCGGCCGATCCCGGCATTCTCGATTTCGGCATGAGCTGCGCGAGCGGCGGCACGCTCGACATTTTCATCGAGGCGGTCACGACGCGGCCGGTATTGCTCATCATCGGGCAATCGCCGGTGGCGCAGGCCTTGAGCGGGATCGCCGGTCGCGTCGGCTTTTCGGTGACCGTCGCCTTTCCCGGCGCCGACCGACAGGCGTTTCCGGAAGCCGATCGCATCGAGCAAACGCTCACGCCGCTCGAGCTGCCCGCCGACGTACCGGCGTTCGTCGTCGTGGCGACCCAGGGCCGGCGGGACGAGGAGGGCCTCGAGGCGGCGCTCGCGAGCGGCGCGCCGTACATCGCCTTCGTCGCGAGCCGGCGCAAGGCGGCGACGCTCAAGCAGTACCTGAAGGAGCGCGGTCACGCCGCCGAGCGCGTCGATGCCATCGTCGCGCCCGCCGGGCTTTCCATGGGCGCGGTGACGCCGGAGGAAATCGCGCTGTCGGTGCTCGCCGGCGTGGTGCAGGCACGACGCAGCGGCGCCGTCGCGGTTAGAGCGGCGGCGCCGATGATTCCTCCCGCCGAGGCGGCGGAGGCCGTCGATCCCGTGTGCGGCATGACGGTCGCGACCCGCGGCGCCGAGTATCAAAGCGAATACGCGGGCACCAAATATTATTTTTGCTGCGCCGGATGCCGGCACAGTTTCGAGAAGGATCCGCAAAAATATCTGAAAGCGGTGTCGGGATGAACCGCGTTTCCGCGGTGTTGCTCGCCGCCGGCGAGTCGCGACGCATGGGATCGGACAATAAGCTCATGCTCCCCGTCGGCGGCGTCCCGCTGTTGCGGCGCTCGGTGCTGACGCTGCTCGCTTCCAAGCTGCATGAAGTCGTCGTCGTCCTCGGTCACGAGGCGGAAAAAGCGCATGCGCTGATTCGCGACCTCGGGGTTAATGTTGTGTACAACCGCAATTATCAGGAAGGGCAGATGAGCTCGGTCCACTGCGGCATCGAGGCGCTCGTACGTCCGTGCGAGGGGATCATGACCTGCCTCGCGGACCAACCGCTTCTCACGCACGAGGACATCGACCTGCTGATCGACGTTTTCAGCCGTCGTGATCGAGGCTCGATCCTCGTGCCGACGTATCAAGGCCGGCGCGGCAACCCGATCGTTTTTGCCGCCGCGCACCGCGGCGAAATTCTCGCCGGTGGGCGTAACCTCGGTTGCAAGCGGCTGATCGAACGCAATGCGGATCTGGTGATGACGTTCGAAAGCGACAACGCGCACTTCGTGTTCGACCTCGATACGCCCGAGGATTACGCCGAATGGCAGCGGCTCGCCGGTTATCCGCATGAACCGGCGCCGGGAGAGGGACGCGATGCCGATCGCCGCGCCGATTGAGCGCCCCGGTGTGAAGCGGCGCGAACCGCTGATCTGCGGCGCGCTCGCCGGCGCGCAATGCCTGTTGCTGGCTTATCTGCTGCACTTGAGCGTGCACGCCTCGGCCGGCGTCGCGCTGCTCGCGGGACTTCCGCTCGCGCTCCTGTGCCACGAATTGCTCGCCCGCCGCGGCGATCGTCGCGGTGTGCAGCTCACGGTCGTCATGTTCGCCGCCGGCGGCTTCGGCCTGATGCTCGGCTGTATCGCGGACTTCGGATCGCTCGGCCTGTACGGAATGCTCGGCATGTGCCGTTCCTGGTCGGCGGGCGGGATCTGGCCGACGCCCGAGCAGCTGTGGGCGAAGGTCAACGTCATGCCGTGGGCGTCGCTCGGAATGATGGTCGGCGGCAATGTCGGCGTGGCGCTCGGCGTGGTCCATCCGCGCGCGCGGCCCGTCGGCGGCGCTTTCGAAACTTACGTGCTGTGCAATCTGGGTATGCTTGTCGGCATGGTGACGGCGGAGCAGCTGGCGACGCGCCTCGCGCTCGATTTCGATCCGATCGCCGCCGGTGTCGCGATGGTGGCCGCCATGTTGCTCGGCATGATCCTCGGCATGAACGCGCTGCTCGCGGCCGCTCGCGCGCTCAGATTTCTATCTGCGTCCCCAGCTCGATGACGCGATTGGTCGGCAGGCTGAAGTAAGCCACCACGCTTCCGGCGTTGCGGGCGATGGTGGCGAACAGCCGCTCGCGCCAGAGCGCCATGCCGTTGCCGTTGCGCACGGTCGGAATCACCACCTCCCGGCTCAAGAAGAATGACGTGCTCAACAGGGCGAACTCGAGCCCGTGCGGGCCGCAGAGCTCGAGCGCACGCGGAACATCGGGGCGGTCCTTGAACCCGAAGTGCATCATGATGCGATAGCAACCGTCGCCGAGCGGCTCGATGTGCACCCGCTCCTTCGCCGCCACCCACGGCACTTCTTCGACGACCACCGTGAGAAAGATGACGCGCTCATGCAGTACTTTGTTGTGGGCCAGATTATGCAGCAGCGCATGCGGCACGGCGTCCGGGGTGGACGTCAGAAACACCGCCGTTCCCGGCACGCGCCGCGGTGGATCGCGTAACAGCGATTCGAGGAAAGGCTTGAGCGGCACCGATGATTGCTTGAGCCTGCCGAGCAGAATTTCGCGGCCGCGCCGCCAGGTCAGCATCACGATGAACATCGCCGTGCCGAGCACCAGCGGAAACCAGCCGCCGTCCCCGACCTTGAACAGACTCGCCGAAAAGAACGACACATCGACAATGAAGAAAAATCCGGTCGCGACGACACAGAGCAGCAGGTGGTATCCCCAGCGGTAGCGGATCACGAAGAAGGCGAGCAGGGTATCGACCAGCATCGTGCCCGTCACCGCGACGCCGTAAGCGGACGCCAGCGCGGAGGACGAGCCGAACCCGATGACGGCGAGGAGCACCGCGGCGAGCAGCGTCCAGTTGATCGCGGGCAGATAAATCTGACCGTATTGCTTCTCCGACGTGTGCAGCACATTGAGACGCGGCAGATAGCCGAGCTGCATCGCCTGCCGCGTCAGCGAATAGGCGCCCGAGATCGTCGCCTGCGAAGCGATCACGGTGGCGGCCGTGGCAAGCGCGACCATGGGAAAAAGCGCCCAACCCGGAAACGCCAGATAGAACGGATTCACCACGGCCTGCGGGTCGCGTACCAGGAGCGCGCCCTGTCCGAAGTAGTTCAGCATGAGCGCGGGCAATACCAGTCCGAACCAGGCGATGCGAATCGGCAGGCGGCCGAAGTGGCCCATGTCGGCATAGAGCGCTTCCGCCCCGGTGATGGCCAGCACGACGGCGCCGAGCACGAGAAACGAAGCGAAGCCGTGGCTGGTCACGAAACCCAACGCGTGCAGGGGGTTGAGCGCGGCGAGGATGCCCGGATGCTGCGCGATGTTGTAGACCCCGATGGCGGCGAGCGCGAGAAACCAGAGCAGGCAGATGGGACCGAAAAGGGTGCCGACCGCGGCGGTGCCGTGGCGTTGAAACGCGAACAGCGCGACGAGCACGACAATCGACAGTGGAACGACGTACGGCTTGAGCGCGGACGTGCCGACTTCGAGTCCCTCGATGGCGGAAAGCACCGAGATCGCCGGCGTCAGCACCGCGTCGCCGTAGAACAGCGACACACCCGCCACGCCGAGCAGCATGATCGGTGCCGACAAGCGGCCGGTACTTTTGACGGCGGTGGAGGCGAGCGCCAGCAGCGCCAGGATGCCGCCCTCGCCCTTGTTGTCGGCGCGCATGACGAGCGTGACGTACTTGAGCGAAACGACGATCATGAGCGCCCAGAAGATCGTGGAGCATCCGCCGAGGACGTTGGGCGCCGTGAGCGGAATGCCGTAATGCGGATTGAAGGTTTCCTTGAGCGCGTACAACGGGCTCGTGCCTATATCGCCGAAGACGATGCCGAGCGCCAACAGGCTCAGTGCCGCCGTCGATGACCGTTGCGTCGGCCCGTCTTTCGTCAAACCCGGTTCTCCCCCGTGCGCGTTGGGCGCGGAACTTACTCCCGCATTCTCAAAAAGGCAAATGCGGGCCGCGCCCGGTTATTGGTTAGGCCAAGGTACAGCAATGACTCCCTATACCGAACCGGTCGGGAAACGCCGGGTCGCGCGCGGCGGCTAGCGCGCCGAGCGCCGCGTGCGCGCGGGCAGCGGGATGCTCGCGAGGTTCCAGCTTTCCGCGGAACAGCGCAGCACGCTGCCCTGTTGGTACCAGTCGCCGAGTACGACGCGTCGCGCGCGCGCGCCGTCCAGCTCGAAAACATGCTCGCGCGGTCGATGCGTGTGGCCGTGAATCAGATTCCGCACGCCGTGCTCGCGCATGGCGGCGAGGACCGCGGCTTGGGTCACATCCATGATTTCCGGCGCCTTCTGCGCCGTCGAGCGGCGGCTCTCCTCGCGCGCGCCGCGCGCGAGGCGTTCGCGTTCCTCGATCGGTTTCGCGAGGAACTCGCGCTGCCAGCGCTCGTCGCGGGTCATGGCGCGAAACGCCAGATAGTCCACGTCATCGGTACAAAGCGTATCCCCGTGCATGAGCAGCGTCGGCAGGCCGTAGAGATCGACGCGGGTGGGATCGGGAAGCAGGCGGCAGCCGGCCTCGCGCTCGAAGCGCGCGCCGAGCAGGAAGTCCCGGTTGCCTTGCATGACGAAGACCGGCGTGCCGGCGTCCGCGACCCCGCGCAGCGCGTGGACGATCGGCCGATACTCCGCCTGTTCCACGGCGTCGTCGCCGATCCAGTACTCGAAGAAATCGCCGAGGATGTAGAGCGCCTCCGCGTGACGCGCTTCGCGCCCGAGGAAGTCGAAGAAAAGCTGCGTGATCGCCGGCCGGGTCGACGTCAAATGCAGGTCGGAGATGAAGAGAGTGCTCACCCGCGCCGACCCGCCGCCATTATTTGATTCCCACGATCTGAAACTTCTCTATGATGATGTCGCCGATCGGCACGTCCTTGAAGCCGAGCTTGGTCGTCGTCGGCACGCCCTTGATCTTGTCCACCACCTGCATGCCTTCGAGCACTTTGCCGAACACGCAATAGCCCCAGCCGGCCGGCGTCGGGGCGGTGTAATTCAGAAAATCGTTGTCGGCCACGTTGATGAAGAACTGGCTCGACGCGGAATGCGGGTCACTCGTGCGCGCCATCGCGACGGTTCCGCGCGCGTTGCGCAGGCCGTTCTTGGCTTCGTTCTCGATCGGCGGGCGGCCGACTTTCTGCGTCATGCCCGGCCCGAAGCCGCCGCCCTGGATGACGAAGTTGTCGATCACGCGGTGAAAGATCGTGCCGTCGTAAAAACCCTCGCGCCCGTATTGCAGGAAGTTAGTCGTCGTTTTCGGCGCCTTGTCGTCGAACAGTTCGAGAATGATCGTGCCGACGTTGGTCTTCAAGTGGATCATAAGTGGCTCGTTATTGCGGACTCGTTGCCGTGAGTTTAGTCGAGTGTCGATGAACGGGCCTGCGTAGCCGGGACGGCCGCTTGAGGCAGGGCGTCCCGCGTGACGAATTTTGACCGGCATGAGGCGCCGGTGCAACCGCACAGGCTTCGCGTGCACCGGCGATTCCGCTACCATTCGCGCATGACCGCATCGAGTATGAGGACGCGCTTTGCCCCGAGCCCGACGGGCCTGCTCCATCTCGGCAACATGCGCACCGCCTTGTTCAATTACCTGTTGGCGCGGGGCGCGCACGGCGCGTTTTTGTTGCGCATCGAGGACACCGATGCCATGCGGGGGCACGAGAAATACGCCCAGGCGTTGATGCAGGACCTCGAATGGCTCGAGTTGCGCTGGGACGAAGGGCCGGAGCGCGGCGGCCCGGCGGGGCCCTACGCGCAGTCCCAGCGCGGCGCGATATACGACAAGCACTTCGCCGAGCTCGAGGCCAGCGGCCTGGCCTATCCGTGTTTCTGTACCGAGCACGAGCTCAAGGTCGAGCGCAAGACGCAGCTCGCGTCCGGCCAGCCGCCGCGCTACTCCGGCAAGTGCCGGCGTCTTTCGGCGGAGGAAGTCGAGGAACGCCGCGCGCGCGGGTTGGCGGCGACGCTGCGGTTTCGCGTGGCGGACGATCGCACCGTCGAGTTCGAGGACCGCGTGCGCGGGCCGCAGCGCTTCGCCAGCGCCGACATCGGGGACTTCGTCATTCGCCGCTCGGACGGCACGCCCGCGTTTTTTTTCTGTAACGCGGTGGACGACGCGTTGATGGGCGTCACCCTGGTGCTGCGCGGCGAAGATCATCTGACCAACACGCCGCGCCAGCTGTTGTTGCTCGAGGCGCTGAAACTCGCGGCGCCCGCCTATGCGCACATTCCGCTCGTCGTCGGCGCCGACGGCGCGCCGCTCTCGAAACGCACCGGCAGCAAGTCGCTCCAGGAATTGCGCGACGCCGGTTTCCTGCCGCTCGCCATCGACAATTATTTGGCGCGCGTCGGACATACTTATAATGACAACCGCCTGCTGCCTCTGTCCGACCTGGCCGCGCAGTTCGATCTTGCGCGTGTGCATCATTCCCCGGCGCGCTTCGATGAGGCGCAGTTGCTGCACTGGCAGCGCGAAGCGCTGCGGCATGAATCGACTGTAGCGCTTTGGCGATGGATGGGAGACGAGGTGCACAAGCTGGTTCCTGGAAACAAACAGACTGACTTTGTTGATACAGTACGCGCGAATATTGTTTTTCCAGGGGATGCGCTCAGGTGGGCGCAAGTCTTTTTCGGTGAAGATTTCGCACTAACCGGCGAGGCGCGCGAACTTATTAAAGAAGCTCCGGGCAGCTATCTGGAGCGATATTTGGAACTTGTTAAGCAACATCCGAACGATCCGATGTTACTTGGGCGGGATTTGCCATCAGGACCCGCGCCGGGGATTACGCGTGGGCAACGGTTCCAGTTGCTGCGAGCTGCGCTTACCAATTCGCGACATGGTCCCGAGTTTGTCCGGTTGCACCATTTGCTAGGAACCGAGCGGATTATTAAAAGGCTCGAAGACGCCATCAAGCTGCATTCGGAAGCGTCTTGAATGTTAACTCTTTATAACACGCTCACCCGGCGCGAGGAGCCGTTCACTCCGATCGAGCCCGGCAAGGTGCGCATGTACGTCTGCGGCATGACCGTGTACGACTATACGCATCTCGGCCATGCGCGCGTGATGATCGTGTTCGACGTGGTCGCGCGGTATCTGCGCGCG
>Ga0070741_10006212_pt1 | contig 25854 bp, 26 predicted proteins | sample Coa_R1_4_FD_66440 | JGI IMG/M metagenome (GOLD analysis project Ga0070741, IMG submission 66440) | Surface soil microbial communities from Centralia Pennsylvania, which are recovering from an underground coalmine fire - Coalmine... | ecosystem: Environmental > Terrestrial > Soil > Unclassified ... | reverse complement strand
AGGCAAGGCCGTCTACCCCACGCCGATGATCGGGATGGTCGGGATGATGGACGATTGCGCCAGGAACGCAGGCTCGGGCTTCGTCGCTTCCGGTGACCGGGTGGCGGTGATCGGCGGCCTCGGCAACGGGCACCTGGGCGGCAGCGAATACCTCAAGGTGGTGCACGGCAAGGTTCTCGGAATGCCGCCGCCGCTGGACCTCGCGCGCGAGAAGGCGGTGCAGAAAGCGGTGCGCCTCGGGGTGCGCGCCGGCGCGCTCAAGGCCGCGCACGACTGCTCCGACGGCGGCCTCGCCGTCGCGCTTGCAGAGATGTGCTTCGCGAAGGACCTCGGCTGCCGCGTGCTGCTCGAGTCCTCGCTGCGCCCCGATGCGCTGCTCTTCGGCGAGGACGCCTCCCGCGTCGTCGTCTCGTACTCCGCCTCCAGCCGCTCCGAGGTGGAGGCGATCTGCCGCGCCGCAGGCGCCAGCCTCCAGGAGATCGGGCAGGTGGGCGGGACGGCGCTGATCATCGAGGGCCTGCTGGAAGCGAAGGTCGCCGATCTCAAGGAGCCCTGGAGCACGGCGATCCCCAGGTTGGTGGGCGAAGGCATCCACAAGGCCGCCCTTTCCGGCGTTCCGTGAGGTGGATACCCGGCTCCTCAGCGCGAGGTCCCCTGCGGACCTGGACGAGGCGGCTGCGCTGATCCGGCGCGGCGGGCTGGTCGCCTTCCCCACGGAGACCGTCTACGGGCTGGGCGCGCTCGCCCTGGAGCCGCTGGCCGTCCGCGCCATCTACGCGGCGAAGGCGCGGCCGATGACGAATCCGCTGATCGTGCACGTGCTCGGGGAGGACGAGGCGCGGCCGCTGGTCTCGCGCTGGCCGCTGGAGGCGCGGCAGCTCTCGGCTCGGTTCTGGCCGGGACCGCTCACGCTGGTGCTGCCGCGCACCGACGTGGTGCCCGATGAGTGCACCGCCGGCGGCGACACCGTGGGCGTTCGCGCGCCCTCGCACGCGGCCGCGCGCGCCCTGCTCGAGCGCGTCGGCGCGCCGCTCGCGGCTCCCAGCGCGAACCGCGCGGAGCACGTGTCGCCCACCACTGCCGCGCATGTGCTGCGCGACCTGAACGGCCGGATCGACGCGGTCGTCGACGGGGGGCGGTGCAGGTTCGGGATCGAGTCGACGGTGGTCTCGCTCAGCGGACCGCCGCGCCTGCTGCGCGCGGGGGCGATCCCGCGCACCGAGATCGAGGAGCTGATCGGGCCGCTGGAGATCGGCTTTGCCACCGCCGTGGCGCAGTCGCCCGGCCAGCACCGGCGCCACTACGCGCCCGCGGCGGTGGTGCGCCTCGCGGCGCGGCCGGAGCTGGAAGCGGGCGCCCGGGCCCTTCCGGGAAGGGTGGGCGCGCTGCTGCGCGGCGACACGCAGGCGCCGCCCGCGGCCGCGGTGGCGAGACTGCCGGAGGACGCGCAAGGGTACGCACAGGGACTCTACGCGGCGCTGCGCGATCTGGAGGACGCGGACTGCACCGCGATCCTCGTCGAGCAGGTCCCCGCGGGCGCGGAATGGGACGCGGTCCGCGACCGGCTGGCCCGGGCAGCCGCGACCTGAGGTCCTCTCGAGGGTCTCTCCGCCCGCGCGCGAACAGCGAACGCTGCGCCGCCTGCCGCTATGGCGTCTAGTTGTAAGTGGCGGAGAAGGCGATGGTGGTCGCCCAGGCCGTCCAGGTCGGAGCGTTCGGGCCCGAGTCCTCGTTGAGGCTCACCGAGAGTTGTCCGACCACGCCGAGTCCCCAGTGTTCGCTGGCCCACCACTCCTTGCCGAGCGCGGCGCGCAACCCGAGTCCCCAGTTGGTCGCGCCGGTGATCCCGTTCGTCTCCACCGTGATCCGGGTGAGCGACGGCGAGACGGAGAGGAAGTAGTTGTCCTTCGAGTACGCAGTGTACTCGGGGCCGATGGCGAGCAGCGTCGCGCTCGAGTTCGCGCCGCCCCACGAGCCGCCCATCGACATCGAGGGATTCCGCACCACCGCTTCCCAGACGTGCAGGGCGACGACGCTCCTCTGGGTGATCGACACCCCCGCCGCGGCTCCGTATGTCTCGGCGAAGCCGGTGAGCATGGCGCCGTCGGAGGTGTTCATCGCCAGATAGCCGACGCCGACATCAGGCCGGAGGAAGGTGCCGGTGTGCCGCTGGACCTGCTCCGGCGCGGAGACCGCGATCGCCGCCGTCTGCTCCTGCGCGGCCGCTGCCACCGCGGCGGCCAGAGTGAGGCCGGCGCACGACCAGGTGAATCGTGTCATCATCCCCCCCCGGGCTGCTCGAGCTGTAAAGATACACCTATTCCGGGGTGGGGGCGAGTCAGCCCCAAACCTCCCGGAACAACCGGGCAAAGTTCTCGCCGAGCAGCTTGGCGATGCGCGCGTCGCTGTGCCCGCGCCGCGCCAGCATCGACGCGAGGGTCTCGAATCGGCGGGGCGTGTTCAGGTCGGGAGCGTAGAGAAAGACGTCGGGGTCCTCGTTCGGCGCCGCGATCCCCATCTTCTTGCGCTGCTCGATGTTCTCGCGATGCGCCCGGCGCACCTCGTCGCTGAGCACCGTCGCCGAGATCGTCCCGTCCGTACCCACACCCACATGATCCTCGCCGGCCACTTCGACGGCGTGCTCCAGGTGGCGGATCACGTCCTCCGCCGTCTGCTGCCCCTTCGTCCTCAGGTACGGCATGAAGTAGATGCCGGCCACTCCGCCCTTCGCCGCGAGGGCGCGCAGCACCGCGTCGGGCACGTTGCGCGGATGGTTGGTGACGGCGGCGCACCCGGTGTGCGTGATCGCGCAGGGGCGCGCGGACGCGGCGATCGCCTCGGAGATGGTCCGCCAGCCGCCGTGGCTGAGGTCGAGCACCAGCCGCAGCTCGTTGACCTTCGAGATCACAGTCCGGCCGAGGAGGCTGATCCCCGCGTCGGCGGGCTCGATGCTCCCGTCGCCGAGCAGGTTCCGCACGTTGTACGTGAGCTGCACGATGCGGACGCCGAGGTCGTGGAGCATGCGCAGGCGCGACGGATCCGATCCGATCATCGCCAGGTTCTGGGTGCCGAAGATCAGCCCCAGCCGCCGCGAGGACTTGGCGGCATCGAGATCGGCTCCGGACTTCACCAGCAAGAAAGCGTCGGGGTGGGCGTCGATCTCGCGCTGCCAGTCGCCGATCCCGCCGATGCACGCCTCGAGGGAGTCGGAGTAACCGACGGTGAGATTGCACGCCGTCAGCCCGGAGGCGAGCGCGTCGGCGACCGCCCGCGCCGGCAGCGGACCGTCAGCGCTCCCCGCCACTCCCGGACCGCCCATCCCGTCGATGACGATCGATCGCCCGTACGGCGCCCATCCCTCGGCGGCGCGCGCCAGCGCCGGCAGGAGCGCCGCAGCTCCCAGAAAGGTCCTGCGTCTCATGTCGGCAAGAGCTCCCGCGCGATGGCCGCGGCTACGCGCGCGTTGTTGTCCAGCAGGTCGAGGTTGGCTGCGCGGCTCCGTCCACCCGTCGCGTCGGCGAGCGCCGAAAGCAAAAATGGCGTCACCTGCTTCCCGGGAAGCTTCCGCGCCGCCGCGTCCCGGAGCGCGGCCGCGAGCGCCGACTCGATCTCCGCGCGCGGCAGCGGCGAAGGCGGCGGGACCGCCACGATCACGCCCGAGGGCGAGCCGAGATCGTCCCAGTGAACCCGCAGCGCGGCCGCGATCGACCGCTCGTCGTCGAACCGGTGCTCGAGCGCGATCCCGCTGCCGCCGGTGAAGAACGCCGGCATCTCCGCGGTGCGGTAGCCCCAGACGGGGATGGCGAGAGTCTCGAGCAGCTCCGCCGTCGCGAGCAGGTCGAGGATCGCCTTCGGTCCGGCGCAGACCACGCACACCCTCCGCCGGGCGATCTCGGCGAGGTCGCTGGAGATGTCGGGCGGCTCGGAAGCATCCAGGCGGCGGTGGACGCCGCCGATGCCGCCGGTGGCGAAGACCCGGATCCCGGCGCGCTCGGCGATCGCGCAGGTCGCGCTGACCGTGGTGCCCGCGTCGAGTCCCCGCGCGGCCGCTGCGGCGAGATCGCGGGACCCCGCTTTCGCCGGCTTGCGCGCGGGATCGCCGAGCCGCTCGAGCTCGTCATCGCGCGCCCCGACGATCACCCGCCCGCCGATCACCGCCACCGCCGCGGGGACCGCTCCCTGCGCGCGCACCGCTGCGGCGCACCGGCGCGCGGCCTGCAGATTCGCCGGAGGAGGAAGCCCCTGCGCGATCACGCTGCTCTCCAGCGCGACCACGGGCCGGCGCTCGCGCAGCGCCGCGGCGACCTCCGCTGCGACCTCCAGGATCACGGCGGAGACCATAGCCCAAGCGCATCGGCGAGGCCGGGGCCGAACCAGGTTCGCGAGGCTTCTCCCTCGCCCGCGGCCCACCGCTCCGGCGTCTCGATGTATCCGGCGTAGCCGTCGGCGAGCCCGACCAGCACGTCGGGCGCCATGCGGCGGCCCAGCTCGCCCACGGGCTCGCCGGGGACGCCCACCAGCGTCAGCGGGCCAATGCGCAACCGCGTCTCGATCAGCGCCGGCTCCCGCACCAGAGCGACGGCATTCGCGAATGCCCGGCGGAACAGCCAGGGAATCGCCGGCGACGCCTGCGGAGGCGGCACGCCGACGATGCGCGCCTGGCACCCGATCTGGAGATGGCGCACCGGCTCCGCCTGGCGCAGGAGCCGCTCGGCCTCTTTGGCGACCGCTGCGCCGACGTCCTCGCCGCGGTCCCAGGTGGCGTTGCCGCCGGCGCCCTGGACCACCAGCACCGGCGCCCCTTCCAGCGCGGTGGCGACCTTGCCCGGCCAATCCGCCGAGAGGCGGGGGGGCGATCGAGGGGTGACCGTCGGGTGCATCGGGTAGTCGATCAGCGTGGCGACGTCCTCGCCGGAGGGTCTGCGGACCCGGAGCGCGACGAGCTGCGGGTCGAGAGGGCCCGCGCTGCGCGCCCGAGCCGGACCTTGCGGCCACTCCTCGCGCGCGACGAGGAACTCCGCCGGGGCGAGGGCGCCGATCGCTTGCGTGAGCGCATCGGCGGCCGCCTGCGCGATGGCGTCGCGCTGCTCCCGATCGAAGGGCCCGGCCCCCGACCAGCCCGCGAGCGCGTCGTCCCACGCCCCGCCCGGTCCGGAGTGCGTGTGCGTCGCCGCCAGCAACAGGCAGGTGAGCGGCGGGAGCCGCGCGCGCCGCAGCACCTCCTCCTCGAGCGACCCCGGGATGAGCAGGGTATCGACGGCAGCGACGAGCGCGCGCAGGCCCTCCACCTCGACCGCGATCGCGCGGGCATGGACCGGCTCGCTGGCATCCGCAGCGCGGCGGCGCCCGGGGTATCCCGCGAGGATGGGGTGGGGCCCGAGGGCGATCCGCGCCTTCCCCGCGCCCGCGCGCAGCGAGCCTTCTCCCAGAAGCTCGAGCGCGACCCTCCCGTGCACCACGATCCCCGGCAAGGCCTGGCCTTTGCGCCCGAGCGGCACCGCGCAGAAGAGCGCGCCCGCGCCGAGCGCCAGGATCGCGAAGGCGACGAGCGCCTTCTTCAGCGCGAGACCCGGCGCGCCCCGAGGTAGCGCGACTGGAAGTACTTGTCGTCGAGGCTCGCCTCCACCACGCCGTGCGACGAGCTGGCGTGGATGAACGTGCGGCGAGCCGCATCCACCATCATCCCGACGTGCGAGACCCCGTTCCCGCTCGTGTCGAAGAAGACCAGGTCGCCGTCGCGCAGCTCCGTCCGCTGCACCGCCCTGCCCGTGCCGTACTGTTGCCGCGACACCCGAGGGATCCCGATCGCCACCTCGCGGTAGGAGGTCATGGTCAGGCCCGAGCAGTCGATGCCGTTGTGGCTCAGGCCGCCCCAGACGTAGGGCGTCCCCAGGTAGCTGCGGGCCGCGTGCAGGAGGCCGGGCCAGATCGCGGGCTGCTCGGGAAGCTGCAGCGGCGCCGGAGCCAGCGGCGGCTGCTGACGCCAGTCCCTGGGCAGCGGCGCCGGAGTCCAGTTGATCTGCGGCGGGGGCGCCACCGAGACCGAGAACGCGCCCTTGTACGCCGGGTCGGGCAGCCGCACCTTGCTCGAAGTCGCCTCCGAGAACTTCGTGTGCAGGCTCGCTTGCAGCGCGCCGGGGCGCGAGGGGTCCTTGCGCATGCCTTCGAGGAGATAGGCGGCGTACAGCCGCGTGTCCCACCCGGACTTCGCGGCGGAGACCAGCGCCCACTTCACGGTGTTGAAGGTGGAGTCGCGCCAGCCCCCCGCCATCGCCTCGTGCACCGCGTCCGCCATCACCTCGCCGGGAACGCCTGCGCTGGTGCCGTCGCGGTACCCGTTCGCCCAGGTGGCGATCGAGTCCGCGGGGATCCTCTTCTGGTATCCGTAGAGCGCGATGCCGTCGACCGCGTCCGCCGGAGCTCCGCGCCAGATCGCCCGGTAGGCAGCAAATCCGACCTCGGCGATGCGCGCGGGGTCGGCGCGGTCGAGGACGCCCTCGGAGATCACGTGCAGGAGCGTCTGCGCGTCCTCCGGCTTCCGCGGATCGACGACGTTGAACCCGTAATTCGCGAACCGCTGCTCGAGCGCGGCCTCGATCACCCGGCGCGCCGGCGCATCCAGCGAGCGATCCTGGGCGAGCTTCTCGTGCACGTACTCGAGGACGTTCTGCCGCGCCGCCTGCGCCGCGGGGGCGAGGAGGAGCGCTACGAGTACCGATCGTTTCGCCAGGGATGCGCCGTGTTCGAATACCCGCGCAGCTCCCAGTACCCGAGGCGGTCGCGGGTCAGAAGCTCGATTCGGTGAATCCACTTGGCTCCCTTCCAGGCATAGAGCTGGGGGGTGATGATCCGCACCGGCCCGCCGTGCTCCGCCGGGAGCGGCTTTCCCTCGGCGGTGTGGACCAGGAGCACGTCATCTTTCAGCGCCTCTTCCAGCGGGAGATTGGTGGAGTAGCCGTCATACGCGTGCGTCATCACGTGCGTGGTCCCCGGCTTCGGCCGGGCCAGGGCGATCACCGTCGACAGCTGCACTCCTTCCCACTCGACGTCCATCTTCGACCAGGTGGTCACGCAGTGGAAGTCGCTCGTGTCCTTGATCTGCGGCAGCGCAAGGAAATCCTTCCAGGCGAGGCGCACCGGCTCCTCCACCGCGCCGTCGACGATCAGCTCCCACTTCGAGATCGGGACGTTGGGCTGCCGCCCGAGATCGAGCACCGGCCAGCCGTGGGTGATGGTCTGCCCCTCGGGCACCTTGGGCATCCCGTGCCGGTTCGGCGCCCCGTGGCCGAGCGGGCGCGGATCGGCGGCGGCGGGCGTCTGCCCCATCCGATCCAGGAAGCGCTCTCGCAGCTTCAGGCGCGCCTCGACGATCCGGCTCTCCTTCTCGTCCATGGGGGGATTGTACGCAAGCACCGCTACGAGGGTTGCGGCATCTACAGGATGCACGCGCTTTTCACGCTGTTTTGAGCAGTTGCCCGGATCTGCCCGCCCCTGTACCCTCCGGCCACCGATGCGCCTGCCGATCCTGACGAACGACAAGTTCCACGACGAGTGCGGCGTGTTCGGCGTCTTCGGACACGCCGAGGCGGCGAACCTCGCGTACCTCGGGATCCACGCGCTCCAGCACCGCGGACAGGAGTCGGCCGGCATCGCCTCCTGGGACGGGACGAAGATCCACCTGCACAAGGCCATGGGGCTGGTCGCCGACATCTTCGACCAGCAGGCGATCGCCAGCCTCCCCGGCACCTCGGCGATCGGCCACACCCGCTATTCGACGGCGGGGCAGTCGACTCTGATGAACGCGCAGCCGATGGTGGCCCGGACCACCGCGGGGCATATCGCGGTCGCGCACAACGGGAACCTGGTCAACGCCGAAGAGCTCCGCGCCGAGCTGGCCGCAAAGGGCGCGCTGTTCCAGGGCACCAGCGATACCGAGGTCATCGTCCACCTGCTCGCGCACCAGCGCGAAGGCAGCATCGAGCAGCGGATCCTGGGCGCGCTCTCCGGCGTGCGCGGCGCGTACTCGCTCCTCTTCCTGACCGAAAAGGGCATCGTCGCGGTGCGCGACCCGCTGGGCTTCCGGCCCCTGATCCTCGGGAAGCTGAAGAGCGGCGCCACCGTCTTCGCCAGCGAGACCTGCGCGCTCGACCTGATCGAGGCGGAGTACATCCGCGAGATCGAGCCGGGCGAGATGGTGGTGGTGGACTCCGGCGGCCTGCGCACCGTGCAGACCTTGCCCCGCCAGCGCTCGGGCAAGTGCATCTTCGAGCTGGTGTACTTCGCCCGGCCCGATTCCCAGGTGTTCGGGCGCGGCGTCTACGCGACGCGCAAGGCGATGGGCAAGCGGCTGGCCATCGAGGCGCCCGTCGAGGCGGACGTGGTCGTGCCGGTGCCCGACTCCGGGGTGCCCGCCGCGCTCGGGTACTCGGAGCAGAGCGGGATCCCGTATGACCTGGGCCTGATCCGAAGCCATTACGTCGGGCGCACGTTCATCGAGCCGTCGCAATCGATCCGCCACTTCGGGGTGAAGCTGAAGCTGAACCCGGTGCCGGACGTGGTCCGGGGCAAGCGGGTGGTTGTGGTCGACGACTCGATCGTCCGCGGCACCACCAGCCGCAAGATCGTGAAGATGATCCGGGACGCCGGCGCCCGCGAGGTGCACCTGCGCATCAGCGCTCCTCCCACGCGCTGGCCCTGCTATTACGGCATCGACACTCCGGTGCGCAGCGAGCTGATCGCGGCCTCGCACACGGAAAAAGAGATCGCCAAGTACGTCACCGCGGACTCGCTCGGGTACCTGTCGCGCGAAGGCATGCACGAGGCAGCCAAGGCCGAGCCGCGCAGCTTCTGCGATGCGTGCTTCACCGGCGAGTACCTCGTCCAGCTCACGCCGCCGGACGCAGGCGTCCGTCCCGTCGGCGAGCACGGCCCGCGCGAGGGCAAGCCGACAGGCGCGGCAGAAAACGTCACAGTTCTGCGCGCTTAGGCGACGCGCCCGCCGCCGGCCGCCGGATCCGACCGGAGTCCCGGCGCTTTCACTCTTCTCGCGCGGCGCCCGAATGGGGGTATCGTCTCGGCCAGGAGCACCGCGTGGCCTCGATCACCGACCTGCTCGTCAAGATCCAGATCCTCGACGAGCGCCAGCACGACGCCGTGATGAGCCGCTCGCGGTCGACCGCCGGCGGCCACATCGTCCAGCAGGTCGCCGACATGGGCTATGCGACCGAAGGGACCATGGCCAGGGCCATCTCCGTCGAGCTCGGGCTGCCGCGGATCGACCTGGCCATGACCCCTCCCGAGCCCGCCGCGCTCGCGCTCCTGGACGCGCGCACCTGCAGCGATCGGTTCGTGCTCCCCGTCGCGCTTCGCGAGAACGGCGAGCTGCTCTGGCTGGCCATGGCGGACCCCACCGATCAGGAATTCATCGGGGTGGTGAAGCGGAAGACGCAGAAGCGCGTCCGGCCTGCGGTGGCGGGGCCGACGGAGATCCTCCGGGCGGTGCGCACGCTCTACGCGAACGCTTCGACGTCCAGCACCCAGCCCGAGCACGTGGAGACCGGGAAGATCGAGGCCATCGCCATCGAGAGCGCGGAGGACAGCTCGCCGTACGAGGTGGTGAACGTGGCCGACGACGTCGAGGGCAGCGCGCTCTCGCGGCTGGCGAAGCAGCTGGGAGTGCACCCTCCGGGCAAGGCTCCTCCGCAGTCCGCGGCCGAGGGCCGCACGCCTTCCGGACCGCCGCCGCCCCCGACCAGCGACCCGCCGGCGCCCGACTTCACGCTGGAGGAGCTGTTCACGCCGGTCACCCGGCCGGGGCCGATCGGGCGCGACGACCTGCGCGAGCTCGATCTCTCCGCCCTCGAGGCGCTGCGCACCTCGATGGAGAAGGCGGCGCTGGTGCTGCGCTCCGTCGCGGGGCTCTGCGTGGAGAAGCGCGTCCTCAGCCGCGAGGACATGAAGAAGCGGACCTAGCGGCGCTCACGTCTTCGCCACGTCGCGGTGGGTGACGTTCACGTTCGCGCGGTGCTTCTGTGCGAGCCTGCGTCCCAGCTCCTCGGCGAGCGCCACGCTCCGGTGGCGTCCGCCGGTGCAGCCGATGCTCACCGTCAGGTAGCTCTTCCCCTCCGCCCGGTACTGGGGAATGAGGAACAACAGCATCGACTCCAGCCGGGTGAGGAACTCCTGGGTCTGCATCCGCTCGAGCACCCACTGCGAGACCCGCGGGTCGGTCCCCGGGTGCGGCTTCAGGCCCTCGACGAAGTAGGGATTCGGCAAAAAGCGCACGTCGAACACCAGATCGCTCGCCGGCGGGATGCCGTTGCGGAACCCGAAGCTGAGCAGGGTCACGTTCAGCTTGTCGTCGTGGCCCGGCCCGCCGAACTTCGCGATCACCGTGTCGCGGAGCTCATGCACATTCATCCGCGTGGTGTCGACCACGTGGTCCGCCAGCGCCCGGAGCTGGCTGAGCATCCGGCGTTCCTGGGCGATGCCTTCCTGCACGCTGTCGTCGCTCAGCGGATGCCGCCTGCGCGTCTCCGAGAAGCGGCGGATCAGCGCCTCGTCGGCGCAGTCGAGGAACATCACCTCCAGCTGGTGGCCTTCCTCGCGCACCTCGTCGAGCGCCGCCTGCGTCGAGTCGAGGAAGCGGCCCTCGCGCGCGTCGACCACGATGGCGATCCGCTGCACTTCGTCGCTCGCGCCGTGGCTGACGAGCTCGAGCAGCTTGGGCAGGAGCATCACCGGCAGGTTGTCGATGCAGAAGAACCCGAGATCCTCGAGCGCCTTGGTGGCGGTGGACTTGCCGGCTCCGGAAAGCCCGGTCACCAGCACGATCCGGTGGGTGTCGGCGCCGCGCTTGGGAGGGTTGTTCTCCAGCTCCGGCACCTACTCGACCTCGTCGCCGATCCCCCGGGTGAGCGTCGCCTGGGCGATCTCGCGGGAGAGCTTCTCCTGGAACTCCTTGGCGGAGTGGTGTCCCTGGAGCTTGAGGAGGTGGTTGCGCGCCGCCACCTCGACGATGGTGGTGAGGTTGCGGCCGGGGCGGACGGGAACGACCAGCAGCGGGACCTCGATGTCGAGCATCGCGTACTTCTGCTCCTCGACGCCCAGCCGATCGTACTCGACCTTGTCGTCCCATTCGACCAGCTCCACCACCATCTCCACCTTCTTCCGCTCGCGCACCGCCGAGACGCCGAAGAGGTCCTTGATGTTGATGATCCCGATCCCGCGGATCTCCATGTGGTGCTTGATGATCTCCGAGCCGCTCCCGTACACCGAGCCGCCCTGGCGCCGCTTGAGATCGACGATGTCGTCCGCCACCAGCCGGTGGCCGCGGGTGACCAGGTCGAGCGCCAGCTCGCTCTTTCCGATGCCGCTCTTGCCCAGGATCAGGACGCCCACGCCGATCACGTCGATGAGCACGCCGTGCACCGAGGTGCTGGCGGTGAGCGCCTCCTGGAGGAACTGCTCGATGTGATCGATGAACGCGGAGGAGAGGTGGCTGGTGCGGAGCAGGGGGACCCGCGCGTCGGTGGCCTCGCGCTTCATCCAGTCCTCCACCGGCAGGTTCTTGGTGACGATCAGGCAGGCGATGGGGAGCTGGAAGAGGTTGCGCACCCGCTTCAGCGCCTCGTCGTGCTTCAGCGTCGCGAGAAAGCTGATCTCGGTGTTGCCGAAGACCTGGAGGCGGTCCTTGTGGATGTGCTCGGTGAAGCCGCTCAGCGCGAGGCCGGGCTTCTGGATGCGCGAGCTGACCACGCGCCGGTCGAGGCCGTTCTCGCCCGCGAGGAGCTCGAGGCGGAGATCGAAGTCGCGGTCCTTGACGAGCTGCTCGACCTTGATCGAGTCCATCGAGGACGGCAGCGTAACAGAGCGCGAGCCTCTCCTCTACTCGAAGAGCCCCGGGTACCAGCGGAAGGTGCAGCCCGCCCCCGTCAGGTCCTGCTCGACCAAGGTCCCGTCGCGGCCGATCTGCACCGGGCCGAGCTCGAGGATCGGCGCGGCCAGCTCCCCGCAGCTGTCGCCGTCGGGGAGGACGAGCCGGAAGCGTTGTCCGGCTCCCATGTCGCGCAAGGCATACCCCTTGTCCGAGGGGAGGATGAAGAACTCTCGAAGGTTCCGGCCCTCGAGCCAGGCGGGCGCGGCGGTGGATGCGACCGCCCGCGGCGCGAATGCAAAGGCGATCGAATGGCTCGCGTCGAGGCTGCTGATCTCCGCCGCGAGGCTGCCGTCGAGCAGCGGGTAGAAGCGGTGGATCCTGCAGTTCGGGGGCGCAAACGAGGCCGAGACCGGCTTCCCGGCGGCGTCGAGCCAGATCCCCCGGCACGGCCGGCCGGCAAAGCTGAAGACGACCAGCGTATCGCCTCCGGTCGCGACGCCGGCCACCCAGGTCACCTGCGCATCGGGCTCGGCGGAGGCGACGGTCGCGCTCGCAGCCAGGTTGCCGTGCGCATCGAATCGCTGGAACTGGAGGTTGGACGCGGTGCTGTCTCCGCTGACGGCGAACGCCACCGTCCCGCCGGACGGAACCGCCACCACCGCTCCCTCCGGCTCGCGCGCCTGCGTGTGGGTGATCGAGCCTTCCTTGCCGTCCCCGGCGATGTCGTGCAGGTCGATCTCGCGTGCGTCGCCGGTGAACTCGATCCCGGTGAAGCCGTCGGGCTGCGCGAGCAGGGACACCGGGCCGAGGCCGCTCGCCCACTCCTGCAGGCCGAGCCGCGTGCCGTCGGAACCGGCGTAGAAAGCCCAAACGCTCTGGTGCATCCCGCTCGCGTCGTACGTCGCGATCCGCAGCGGGACGGAGCCGCCTTCGTCGGGCTGCGCCGCGGCGCACACCTCGCTGGGATCGCCCACGTCGAGGTTGACGACCACGGGTGCGCCCGCGTCGGGCGGCACGAGCGCCGCGCACCCGGTCGCGCCGCCATCGATGCCTGCGTCGGGCCCTGCGTCAGCAACCCCGGCATCGGGCGTGCCCGCGTCCGGCGGCGTCACGCCGGAGTCCGGCGGCGCGCCCGCATCGGGAGCCGGCGTTCCGGCGTCCGGGAGCGGCGGCGCGACGGCGGCGGTGGACATCGAACCCCCGCCGCAGCCGGCGGCCACGCACAGCGCCGCACCCAGAGCCCCTGCGAATCGCATCGCCCGCATCCCCCGCCCGGACGGTGTGCATCCGGCAGAGGCGCGTCACCCCACGGGCAGGCGAGCAGGCGCCTGCAACCCGTTCAATACTTCGCGTCTTCTTCGGAGATCAGCCGGTAGATGCCGGCGGCGCCGTCGGCAGCGAGGATCGCCTGGCGGAATTGCGGCTGCTTGAAGAGGCGGGAGATCCGCGCGAGCGCCTTGAGGTGCAGGCCGGCGGAGTTGTCGGGGGCGAAGAGCACGAAGAAGAGGTACGTCGGCCTGGCGTCGATCGCGGAGAAGTCCACGCCTGAACGCTTGCGCCCGAACGCGGCGAGCAGACCGGGAAGGCCGGGCAGCTTGCCGTGCGGGATGGCCACGCCGTCCCCGATCCCGGTGGAGCCGAGCTTCTCGCGATCGAGCAGCGTGTCGGTGAGCTTCTGCGCCGAGAGCGACGGGTACGCCCTCGCCAGCGCGGCGCAGAGCTCCGAGAGGACCGCCGCCTTGTCGGCAGCAGCAAGGTCCGGAATGACCAGATCCTCGCGCAGGAACTCCGCGATGCGCATCGCGCGAGATCTTACTTCACTTCGCGGCCAGTTGCTGGTCGACGACGGTTCCCCCGTCGGGAGCGATGAGCCCGAAGTTGCCGTCCTTGCGGCGGTAGATGACGTTCACCTCGGAGCTGCCGGGCCGGGTGAAGACGAGGAAGTCGTTGTTGAGCAGATCCATCTGCACCAGCGCCTCCTCCACGCTCATCGGCTTGGCGAGGAACTCGTCGCGCCGGATCATCTCGGGCTGCAGGCCGTCGAGCTCTTCTTTGGCCGAGAACACCTCGTAGCGCACGCGCACCGGGCCGGACTGGTGGATGTGCGCCGGGCGGTGGTTCTTCAGCCGCTCCTTGTGCTTCTTCAGCTGCCGCTCGATCTTGTCGATGGCCATGTCGATCGACGCGTACATGTCCTCGGACTTCTCCTTGCCGCGGACGTGGAAGTGCCCGGCGTGCAGGTTGATGTCCGCGTGGTGCAGGTAGCGTTCGAGCGACAGCGTGACGTGCCCCTCGGTCACCTTGTCCAGGTACTTGTCGACCACCTTTCCCAGCTTGTCCTGCACGTGGTTCCGCAGCGCATCGGTGGCGAACATGTTCCGGAAGGTGATGTTGACCTGCATGGAGTGACCTCCGACAGGGGAAGTACAGGCAAGAGCACAACCGCGTCGCCCGCCTGAGGCGGGGCCGTGGCTAGAAGAACCTCTTCCGTTTGCTGGATGGCAGGATTCCGAGCACCTCCCGGTATTTCGCGACCGTCCGGCGGGCGATGTCAACGTTCTGCGAGCGGAGGATTTCCACGATCTTCTGATCGCTGTACGGCTTGTCGCCGGGCTCGGCGGCGACGATCTGCTTGATCTGGTTCTTCACCGCCTCGCTGGCGATGTCGTCTCCCCCGTTCGCGCGGGCGATCGAGGAGTTGAAGAAGAACTTCAGCTCGTAGATGCCCTGAGGGGTGTGCACGTACTTGTTGGTGGTCACCCGCGAGACCGTGCTCTCGTGCATCCCGATGTCCTCGGCCACGTCCCGGAGGATGAGCGGCTTGAGGAAGGCGATCCCCTTCTCGAGGAAGTCGCGCTGGAACTTGATGATCGAGTCGGCCACCTTGACGATGGTCCGCTGCCGCTGGTGGATGGAGCGGATCAGCCACACCGCGGAGCGCAGCTTCTCCTGGATGTACTCCTTGCTCTTCGCGCTGGCGCCGTTCTTCAGCGCGTTCCGGTAGTGCTGCGAGATGCGGAGCTTGGAGAGGCCGTCGTCGTTGAGCACGGTGACGTAGTCGTCGCCGATCTTGTGGATGTAGACGTCGGGGGTGATGTACTGCGGCTCCTCGCCCGAGTAGTTGCGCCCCGGCTTGGGATCGAGGTTGCAGAGCAGCTTGATCGCGGCCACCACCTCCTCGAGCGAGACCTGGAGGTCGCGGGCGATGACCTGGTACTTCTTCGACTCCACCGCCTTGAGGTGTTTGCGGATGATCGCCGGCAGGAGCTCCGCGTCGGGATCGTCCTTCCCCTCGCCCTCGCTGACGAAGACCTTCGCCTGGACCAGCAGGCACTCGCGGAGATCGCGCGCCGCGCAACCGACCGGATCGAATCGCTGGATGATCTTCAGCACCTTCTCCGCGGTCGCCGCCCCGACGCCCGCCTCCAGCGCGAGGAGGATCAGCGGATCGCACTCGCTCTTCGGCTTGCGCGCCTCCTGCGCGCGGCGCAGCGCCTCCAGCGCCTCGGGCGCGACGGCGGGCACTTCCACGGGCTTGTCGGGATCCACCGGACCCGGGTCCGGCTCGAAGAGGGGGATGGTGGGCTCCAGGTCCGGGTCCACCACCAGGTATCCGTCGCGGTTCAGGTTCCCGATGATCAGCGCGCCGATCCGCTCCTCTTCGGAGGTGAGCCCGGCCATCCGCAGCTGCTCGAGGAGCCGCCCGGAGAGATTCTGCTCGCGGGTGAGGGTGCTCTCGATCGAGGGCATGTCCTCGGAGTTGAAGCCTCCGCCCGAGGGGGCGGTGTGCTGCGTCTGGTAGTTGTCGAGGTACTGCTCCCAGTCGATCTCGTCGCGCTTGATGTCCCCTTCGGCCGCCTTCTTCAGATCCGGCTGCGCGGCGGCGGGCGTCTGGGGGAGCATCTCGCTCGCCTCGATGCTCTCGTTCAGCGTCGAGACCATCTCCGCCGGCGCCTCGTTCAGCTCCGTCTCCGAACCGCTCTCCGGCTCTTCGAGCAGCGGGTTCTGCTCCATCTCGGAGCGGATGAGGTCGACGAGCTCCAGGCGCGAGAGCTGCAGCAACTTGATCGCCTGCTGCAGCTGGGGAGTCATCACCAGCTGCTGCGACAATCTCAGGCTTTGCTTGAGCTCCAACGCCATCCCGTCACCCCCCCTACTCTAGCTTGAAGCGTTCGCCGAGGTACACGGCGCGCGCTCGCCTCGACGCCGCGATCTCGGCCGGCGTCCCCGTTTCCAGAAGCTTCCCTTCGACCAGCAGGACGGCGCGGTCACAGATGCCCAGCGTCTCCCGCACGGCGTGATCGGTGATCAGCACCCCCAGGCCCTTGTTCCGCAGCTTCTGGATCAGCCGCTGCAGGTCGTGCACCGCGATCGGGTCGATGCCGGCGAACGGCTCGTCGAAGAGCATGAACTGCGGATCCGCGAGCAGCGACCGGGCGATCTCCGCGCGGCGGCGCTCGCCGCCGGAGAGCGTCTCGCCGCGGGCATTCGCGACCCGGAGCAGGTCGAATTCGGTGAGCAGCTCGTCGACGCGCGCTTCCTGCGCCGGCGGCGGGAGCGGGGAGGACTCGAGCACCAGAAGGAAGTTCTGGCGGACCGTCAGCTTGCGGAAGATCGACGGCTCCTGGGGGAGGTACCCGATCCCCAGGCGCGCGCGCTCGTGCAAGGGAAGGCCGAGGAGATCGCGGTCCCCGAGCTTCACCTCTCCGGCATCGGGCGCAAGCAGGCCGACCACGCAGTGAAAGCTGGTGGTCTTCCCTGCCCCGTTGGGACCGAGGAGGCCGACCACCTCGCCGGGGGCGACGGAGAAGGAGACGTCGTCGACGACCCGCCGCCCGCGGAAGCTCTTGCACAACCCTGTCGCCTGCAGGGCCACGCTCATGGCGCGCCCCCCTCGCCCTTGTGGGCCTCGGGGCGCAACCGGCCCTTGGCGCGCTCGACGCGGACTTCCTTCGAATCGAGCGCCAGATCGATCCGGTCGCCGGTGAGGACGTCGCCCTGATCGTAGAGCTTCGGGTCGCCCTGCAGGACCAGGACACGCGACCTGGCGTCGTAGTCCGCGGTCTCGCCCGTGGCCCGCCGCTCCCCTTGCCGCACGTCGACGCCACCGCGCAGCTCGAGCCGCGTCAGCTCGCCGCCTTCGCCGTAGCGCGCGTCCATCCGCGGGCTGCGCACCACCGCGTCGCCGCGGTGGATGACCACGTCCTCCGTGAAGCGCGCGAGCTTGCGGGCCTGCAGCAGCTGAAGCCGGTCCGCCTCCACCTTCACCGGGACCGCCGGGTTCGCGTGACCCTCCTCGGCGAGCGGCCGGCGCAAGACCACCTTCGGCCGGACCACGTCGAGATCGTCGCTGTCGAGCCGGAGCAGGATGCGATCCCCCGAGAGCGTCTCGGTGCCGTCGCGGACCACGGGAGGGGCGAGAGGGGTGCCGGTCAGCACCAGCGTCTGCCCGGGGACGTCGACCACTCCGCGCTCGCCGTCCGCGGTGCGCGACCCGCGCTGCACGTGGACGTTGCCGTCGACCGTGAACCGCTCGACGTTCGGTCCGCCGAACTCCGCTTCGGCCTTCCGCGGCTTGGGTTTCGGCGCCTTCCTCGCGGCGGCAGCGTCGGCGTACTCGGCTTCGGCATGCTGGCCGAAGACGCGAAGGTCGCCGCGCACGAGCTGAACGTCGCCGTCCAGGAACACCCGGCGGGTCTGCGGCTCGATGCGCATCTGCTTCGCCTTGAAATCGAGCGGGCCAGGAGGGAGCGCCGCCACGCCGGCGAGGAGAACGAAAACGATCACTTCTGCACCTGGAGCTGGCCCTGGACGCCGCCGGTGAACTGGACCGCGCTCCCATCCGTATGAGCGAGGAGGCCTTCGCTCTCCACGGCGTAGCCGGGGCCGTGAGCGACCACGTGCGTATCGGTGCGGAGGATCTCGCCATCGAGATGCACCTGCTCGGTGCGGGCGCTGTCGCCCCGCAGCGCCTCGAGCTGGACTCCGGAAGACGCCGTCCCGCGGCGGATGGGGACCTCACCCTCGAGACGGGAAGCCGTGAACCGCAGCGGGCCCAGCGCGGCGAGCTTCGCGCCCGCCTGCGGGTAGATCATCGCGATGCCGCCGAACGCCAGCAGCCGTCCGCCGGAGCGCCGGTAATCGAGCCGCTCCGCGGTGCCGCGCGCTACCACCCGGCCATCAGACAAGCGGGCAAACGCCACCCCCCGCAGGGACAGGTCAGGAGCGTCCTCAGGTACGGAAATGGAGGATATGGTTGGGTTTTCGGATTTCCCGCACCCGGCGGCGAACGCTAGCGCGAACACTCCACAAACGGCGCTGGCGTTCTGGCTTCCCATTTGCAGGGAAGGCTATCACCGCGCCCGTCCGGTGTCGAGGCGTTCGAGCGTTTTTTCTGTTTGGCACCCAACTACATTTCCCTTGAGAAATCCGATGGCTGTGTGCGCCAGCGGGGGTGCATCCAGACCCACTCCTCGGGCCTTTTCCGGATCTCTTCCTCGATGGCGAGAGTGGCGGCCGCGGTGAGCGCGAGCGAGTCGCGCTCGCGATCGCCGGTGCGCGGCACGTCGAGGCGGCGGACCACGATGCGATGCACGCCGCGCGCCACCCTGTGGGCGCAGGCGAAGAGGAGCGGCGCTCCGAGGTGCGCGGCGAGGTCGCCGGCGGCACGCGGCGTGAATGCCGGGCGCCCGAAGAACGGGACGAAGTGCCCCGCCACGCGCGTGTCCTGATCGATGAGGATGCCGAGCATCGCCCGATCGATCTTGAGGAAGCGGAGGATCTCGCGCGCCGACATCGGAGCGCCACGCCAGAAGACCCGGACGCCGGCGCCTTGCCGGCTCCTCTCGAGCAGCGCCGTGAGCCGGGGATCGTGCGCTTCCTTCGCGACCGTCCCGCAAGGGATTCCCAGGGCGGCGATGCGCCGGGCGAAGAGCTCCCAGGCGCCGATGTGCCCGGTCGCGAGCACCACCCCTCTTCCTTCCGCGTGCGCGGCGCGCAGCAGCGCCTCCTCCTCCTCGCCCAGCTCCACCGCGCGCCCGATGTCGAGCCGGTCCGCGCGCGCCGTCTCCAGCGTCGCGCGGCCGAGATTGGCGAAGCTCCGGCGCCCGATGCGCGACCGCTCGCGCTCGCTCTTCCCGGGGAAGGCGACTCGAAGGTGTTCTTGCGCCAGGCGCCGCTGGCGGGGGACCAGGTACCAGGCGAGCCAGCCGAGAGCGGCGCCGGCGCCGGGCGGCAGCGCGCGCAGGAGCGGCAGCCCGAGCAGCAATGCCCGGACGCGCAGCTCCCGCCGCAGCCGCTTGCCGGCGCCGGCCATCAGCCCTGGGGAGCCGGCTTCGGCTCGTCTTCCGGCGGCGGCCAGCCGACCTTCGCCGCGAGCAGGATCTCGCAGAGCTCGCGCACCGCCCCCCGCCCGGCGGGCCGGCGCGAGACCCAGCGGACTTCGCGCAACACTTCGCGGGCGGCGTCCTGCGGAGCGCAGGAGAGCGCGACCTTCCGCAGCGCCGGGAGATCGTTCACGTCGTCGCCCATGAACGCGGTCTGGTCGAGGGGCACGCCCAGATCGGCTGCGATCCGCTCGATGGCGGCCCCCTTCGCGCGGCTCGAGCCGACCACGTGCTCGATCGACAGCTCGCGGCAGCGCTGCTGGACCAGGTCCGCGCGGCGGCCGGTGAGCACGGCCAGCTTCACGCCGCCGTACAGGCTGAGGAGCCGCAGGCCATGGCCGTCGCGCACGTCGAAGGCCTTGAACGCCTCGCCGTCCTTCCCGTAGTAGAGCCGGCCGTCGGTCATCGTGCCGTCCACGTCGAGGACTACCAGCCGGATGCTCCGGAGCAGCGGGCGCGAGGGCTTGCGGGTCATCCGGCGGCGAGAGCGCGGCGGATGCGGAGGACGTCGCCGATCAGCGCGTCCCACATGGGGAAGGTGAGCGAATTCGGGCCGTCGCTCAGCGCGCGATCCGGATCCTCGTGCACCTCGCAGAACAGCGCGTCGATGCCCACCGCCGCCGCCGCGCGGGCCAGCGCTGGGGCGAGCGTCCGGTCGCCGCCGGTCGCGTTCCCCTGCGAGCCTGGCCGCTGCACGGAATGCGTGGCGTCGAAGCACACCGGCGCGATCTTCCGCATCGCCACGAGGCCGCGCAGGTCGACGACCAGGTCGTGGTAGCCGAAGGAGGTGCCCCGCTCGGTGAGGAGGATCTGCTCGCAGCCGGCGCTCCGGAGCTTCTCCGCCACGTTCTTCATGTCCTCCGGCGCGAGGAACTGACCCTTCTTCACGTTCACCGCCCGCCCCGCCTGGGCCGCGGCCACGATCAGGTCCGTCTGCCGGGAGAGGAAGGCGGGAATCTGCAGCACGTCGACCACCTCCGCGGCCGGAGCGCACTCGGCGGGCTGGTGCACGTCCGTGAGCACCGGCAGCCCGGTCTCCTTCTTCACCCGCCGGAGCACCCGCAGGCCTTCGGAGAGGCCCGGGCCGCGGAACGAGGCCAGGCTGGTGCGGTTCGCCTTGTCGAAGCTGCACTTGAAGACGGCGTGGACGCCGTGCTTCTGGGAGAGCTCCGCGACCCTCTTCGCATGCCGCAGCGTGAACTCCTCGCTCTCGATCACGCAGGGGCCCGCGATCAGCAGGAGCTCTCCGCCGCCGAACTTCACGCCTTGGCCACCGGAGTGCCGGACGGGAGCACGATCTCGGGCGCCGTCGCGGCCTGCGCCGCCGGCGGCACCGGGATGCCCTTGCGCGCCCGCTGCTCGAGGGCCGCCTTGACGAACCCGGCGAAGAGCGGATGCGGCTGGAAGGGCTTGCTCTGGAACTCCGGGTGGAACTGGCAGCCGATGAAGTACGGGTGCGACTGCAGCTCGATGACCTCGACCAGGCCGAGCTGCTCGTTGACGCCGCTCGCCACCAGGCCGCGCTCCTCGAGCCGCGAACGGTAGGCATTGTTGATCTCGTACCGGTGCCGGTGCCGCTCGCTGATCTCCGGGCGGCCGTACAGCCTGGACGCGAGCGTCCCCGGCCGCAGGGTGCAGGGGTAGGCGCCGAGGCGCATGGTCCCGCCCTTGGCGGTGACCTGCTTCTGCTCCGCCATCAGCGAGACCACGGGGTCGGGCGTGGCCTCGTCGAACTCGGCAGAGTTCGCCTCCGGGAGGCCGCAGACGTTCCGGGCGAACTCGATCGCCGCCATCTGCAGCCCGAGGCAGATCCCGAAGAAGGGCACCTTGCGCTCGCGCGCGTATTTCACCGCGGCGATCTTGCCTTCCGTCCCCCGCACCCCGAACCCGCCGGGCACCAGCACCGCGTCGGCGTGCTGGAGCAGCGTCTCCGCGCCGAGCTGCTCGATCTGGGTGGAGTCGATGAAGTCCAGCGACACCCGGCAGTCGTTCGCGATTCCGCCGTGCGACAGCGCCTCGTTCAGCGACTTGTACGACTCCGTGAGGTCGACGTACTTGCCGACCACCGCGATGCGCACCTCGCGCGACGGCTCCTTGATCGCCTTGACGATCCGCTCCCACTTGTCGAGCCGCGGCGCCCGGCTCCAGATGTTCAGGAGCTCCGCCACCCGGTCGTCGAGCCCTTCCTCGTGCAGCGCGAGCGGCAGCTCGTAGATGGTCTGCACGTCGGCGGCGGTGAACACCGAGCCGGGCTCCACCGAGCAGAAGAGCGCGATCTTGTCCTTGATCTCCTTCGAGAGCGGCCGGTCGGTGCGGCAGAGGAGGATGTCGGGCTGGATGCCGATCTCGCGCAGCTTCATCACCGAGTGCTGGGTGGGCTTCGTCTTCACCTCGTGCGCGGTGGAGATGTACGGCACGAGCGTGAGGTGGATGTAGATCGCGTTCTCGCTGCCCACGTCGTACTTCATCTGCCGGATGGCCTCGAGGAACGGCAGCGACTCGATGTCGCCCACCGTCCCGCCCACCTCGACGATGACGATGTCGTTCTCCTCCGCGGTGCTGAAGATGAACCGCTTGATCTCGTCGGTGATGTGGGGAATCACCTGCACGGTCTTGCCCAGGTACTCGCCCTGCCGCTCCTTGTTGATCACGTTCAGGTAGATGCGGCCGGTGGTGGCGTTGTTGTTCCGCGACATCTTCGCGCTGCTGAAGCGCTCGTAGTGGCCGAGGTCCAGGTCCGTCTCGGCGCCGTCGTCGGTGACGTACACCTCGCCGTGCTGGAACGGGCTCATCGTGCCCGGGTCGACGTTGATGTACGGGTCGAGCTTGAGGTGGGTGATCTTCAGGCCGCGGTTCTCGAGCAGCGCCCCGAGGGAGGCGGAGGAGAGCCCCTTGCCCAGGGACGAGACCACGCCGCCGGTGACGAAGATGTACTTGGTCCGCTTCACCCGGCCCGGGTCGCTGCGGCGCTCCGTGCGAAATGCGCTCATCCGTTCCTCCTTGAACGATCGACGAACAACCGGCGCACGCGTTCCAGATCCTCGGCGGTGTCGACCGCCACTGAACGATACTCCCCTACCCCCACCTCGACGGGAATCCCGTGGAACAGCGCCCGCAATTGCTCGAGGCCCTCGGCGCGCTCCAGAGGGGTCTCCGGGTAGCTGGCGAACTGCTGCAGCGCCGCGGCCGTGAAACCGTACAGTCCGATGTGGGCGAGCGCGGGAAGCTCCGCCGGGCTGCGCGGAAACGGGATCAGCGAGCGCGAGAAATAGAGAGCCCGCCCGCGAGCGTCGCAGACCACCTTCACCACGTTGGGCCGCGCCTCCTCGCCTGCTTCCAGCCGGCGGGCGAGCGTCGCCATCGTGGCGCCCTGGCGGATCATGGCGGCGAGCCGCTCGATCGCCGTGGGCTCGATCAAGGGCTCGTCCCCCTGCACGTTGAGGTACCCATCGGCCGGCAGGCCGCGCGCCGCTTCCGCGATGCGCTCGGTCCCGTTGCGGCACCCGGGATCGGTCATCACCGCCCGGAAGCCCGCGGCCTCGACCGCAGCGGCGATCCGCGGATCGTCGGTCGCGACGGCCACCTCGTCCACGCCCGCTGCCTGCCGGGCGCGCTGCGCGACGCGGACGACCATCGGCGCTCCGCCGATGTCGGCGAGAGGCTTTCCCGGCAATCTCTGGGCGGAGTAGCGCGCGGGGATCAGGGCTGCAAGGCGCACGTCGCGTTGTAAATCGTCCAGGCCCGCCTCCGCAACCTGAACGTGCTATCCACCTTTGCCGCATGGGCGTTCTCGACGACATCCGGCACGCCGCCTTCGAGCTGCGCCAGACGAACCCGAAGGAAGCCGTCCGGATCCTCCGCCGCGCGGCGCAGGAAGGCGGAGAGGCGGAGGTGCTCGCCCGCGGGGCGCTCGGCGAGATCTACCTGGACGAGTACGGGGATCTCGACGGGGCGGAGCACGAGTTCCGCAGGGTGCTCCAGCTGGCGCCGGGTCTGAGCGCCGCGGAGATCGGGCTGGCGCGGACCCGGCGCGAGGCCGGCGACGTGCAGGGCGCCGAGACCGCGTTCGTCCGCGCCATCGAGGGCCTGGCCCGCGACGTGGAAGGGTTCCGCGAGACCAAGACGCTCCCCGCCGGCGCCGAGGAGGTGGTGCTGACCTTGCTCGAGATCGCCGTCGAGCTCGCCGAGCTGCGCAAGGGCTCCGTCCCGCTCGACGAGGATCTCCTCGGCTGGGCATCCGACGAGCGCCTGTTCGACGACGAGGAGGGAAATCGCGACGACTGGGTGCGCTTCCACGCGCTCTGGACCCGGCTGCGGATCCTCACCGGCCGGCCGGAGGAGGCGGTCACCGCGCTGCGCGAGGCCGAGCGCAGCGGCGAGCTTCCGCCGGCCGACGCGCGGGAGTTGCTCCGCCTCGCGCTCGTCGAGCTGGGCGCGCCGCCCGTCGTCCAGCTGGGCAAGAAGGGCTGAGGCAGCGTTCAGCCGCGCGGATCGCGAGCCCAGAGCTCGAGGCAGAGCAGCGACCAGGCCTGACGCGCGTTCCCGCGCGGCGCGAGCGATTGCGCGAGAGCGCGGTCGATGGCCCGCGGATCGAGCAGCGTGCGGATCCGCGCCGTCGGCGCGCGCACCAGATCGCCGAGCATCTGCCGGAGCGGGCCGCGCAGCCAGGCGGCGATCGGCACTTGCGGCGGCCGCGGCGGGCGGGTGAGCACGTCGCGCGGCAGCAGGTCGGCTACGGCCTCGCGCAGGAGCCTGCGGACGTGGAGGCGCCCCAGCTTGTCCTTCCAGGGAGGCGGCACCACCGCCTGCGCCAGCTCGACGTCGACGAACGGTGTGCGCACGTCGCGGCCCGCGGCGGCGACGTCCAGGCGAAAGAGCACGTCGTCGGGGAGCGAGACCTCGAGATCGAAGGCCAGCGCCGCTTCCAGCCCCTCGAGCTTGTCCGCGGCAGGTCCCCGCGCGATCCGCGCCGCGACGCCGAGGAGAGCCTCGCGCTCCTCGAGGTTGAAGATCTCGACCATCGCCCGCGCCCGCTCCGCGCCCGCGGTCCTGAGCGTGACCGCCGCCCGGTGCAGCGTTCCCCGGTGTCGCACCGGCATCACCTTGCGGAGCAGGCTGGCGGCGCGCGCCGCGGGCGGGAGCTCGGGGATGCGCGCGGCACGGAGGTAGCGCACGTGGCCCGCGAAGAGCTCGTCCGCTCCGTCGCCGGTGAGCACCGCGCCGTCGGTCGCGCGGAGCAGCCCGGCCATCGCGAGGAGCGCGGGGTCGGCGAAGGGCTCGCCGGCGGCGGCGAGGAGCGCCGGCAGGTCCTGCTCGGGGTGGTGGACGATCTTCAGCTCGTGGTGATCGGTGCGGAACCGGTGCGCGATCCGGCGTGCCAGCTCCAGGTCTTCGTCGCTGCCCGCGGCATACGTTCGCACCCGTCCGGAAAGCCGGGTCATCAGCGCGACCAGCGCGGAAGAATCGAGCCCTCCGGAGAGCAGGGTCCCCGGATTGCCCTCGAGGCGACGCCGCACCGCTTCTTCGAGGCGGGCCCGGACCGCGATCCGCGACGGCTTCTTGCCGGAGCCGGGAACCGGGGTATCGAACCATCGACGCAGCTCCGGACCCTTCGCCCCGAACGAGAGGAGATGCCCCGGAGGGACCTTGCGCACGGCGCTCCAGGCAGTGGCCGGCGCCGGGATGTAGCCGAGCTCGAGGTAGTCGGAGAGCGCGCCGCGCTCCAGCTGCCCGCGCGGCGCCCCCTTCGGCGCGCGCGTGCCGAACCAGATCTCGCGTCCGGCGGCGCAGTAGTAGAGCGGCTTCGCGCCCAGCGCGTCGCGCGCGAGGATCAGCGACTGCGAGGCGTCGTCCCAGATCGCCAGCGCGAATCCTCCACGCAGGCGGGGCAGCGACTCTGGCCCGTGCTCGCCCCAGACCCGGCGCACCTCGCCGGCGGAGGGGTCGCCGGCGAGCAGCAGCCGGTCGGGGAAGCCGCGCGACAGATCGACGTGACCCTTCACGCGCTCGGGCCTTCCGGGTGCCGGGGGCGCGCCGGAATGCGGGTCTGCCGGCCGTTCGCGGTGGACAGACGATCCGCGGAGCGGCGCAGCCGGGACGTCATCCCGTGCGCGGGGAGCGGAGCGCCGCAGCGCGGGCAGGTCGCGACCTTCAAGTTGCGCACCATCCGCCCGCAGGCGCCGCAGAACCGCGTCGTGTAGAGGTAGCCGACGGTCACCACCGCGACGGCGAGGACCAGCGCGAGGCGAAAGCCGAACGAGGCCTGCGAGAGCAGGCCTCGCCGCGCCGCCGAGCCCACCAGCGCGACCGCCAGGCCGAGCAGCGTCACCCGCAAGGTCAGGCGCTTCACTCCTGCGGGCGCACGGCCGCGCGCGAGGAACCAGAACCAGAGCGCCGCGAGCACGGCGGCGATGGCCACCCAGACCGACTGCACGGGCCCGGTTTAGGCACGGCGGGATGGGAACGCCAAGAATTTTAATCCCACGGCAGCGCGCGAACCTCGCGGCGCTGCGGGACGGCCGGCGCGACCCCGCGCCGAGCCAGTCCCACGGCAGCGCGCAAAACCTCGCGGCGCTGCGGGACGGCCGGCGC
>Ga0070741_10006211_pt1 | contig 25856 bp, 22 predicted proteins | sample Coa_R1_4_FD_66440 | JGI IMG/M metagenome (GOLD analysis project Ga0070741, IMG submission 66440) | Surface soil microbial communities from Centralia Pennsylvania, which are recovering from an underground coalmine fire - Coalmine... | ecosystem: Environmental > Terrestrial > Soil > Unclassified ... | reverse complement strand
CGCCTGGTGCGGCGTCGTCGGCTTCAAGCCGACCTACGGGCTCGTCCCCGCGGACGGCTGCTTCCCGCTCGCCCCGAGCTGGGACGTCGTCGGCCCGCTCGCCTCGTCGGTCGAAGGCTGCGAGGAATTGCTGCGTGCCCTCGCGCCGAACTACGCAAGTGACAACTTGTCACAAGCGTTGTCAGAGCTTGTCGTGGGAGTCGCGTGGCTCGAGCACGCCGAGCCGCTCGTTCGGGAGCGGGTGGCGGCGGCGGCGGCGTTCTTCCCGCAGCGGCGCGAGATCGACCTGCCGCTCGCTGCGTCGAACCGCGCCGACTTCATGCGCGAGGCGGCCGACGTCCACCGGGCGCTCTTCCCGGGGAACGAGGAGCTCTACGGCGAGAACGTCCGCGGCAAGATCGAGCGCTGCCTCGCGGTGACGGACGCGGACGCGGCGGCGGCCGCTCGCGAGAGCTCGGAGTACCGCGAGAGATTCGCGGCGGCGGTCGACGGCCTCGACCTGCTCCTCACGCCGACCGTTCCGTGCGTCGCGCCGCCGGCGGACGCCGACGAGATCGCACTGCGCCTGCCGGCGACGGAGTTGACGTATCCGTTCAGCCTGCTCGGCTGGCCGGCGCTCGCGCTGCCGTGCGGCACAGCCGAGGACGGACGGCCCGCGTCGGTGCAGCTCGCGGGACGCGCCGGCGACGACGCGCTCGTCCTCGCCACGGGCCGGCTCCTGGCATCCCTCCTTCGAGGGACGACGCCTCCCTAGGCGGCTGGGCTCTGCCGAAAACGAGGGGGACGATGCGCTTCGTCCGTCTTGTCACCGCTCTGGCCGCGTTCGCCGCACTCGGAGCCGGCGGTCTCGCCGGTCCGTCGACCGCTGGAATGCCGGCGCCGACCGGGCTGCACGGCTTCCTTCTCATGGCGAACGAGTCCGCGACAACCGTCTTCCACCGGACGCCGTCCTTCGCCTGGAAGCCGGTCCCCGGAGCGGACAGCTATGAGCTGCAGCTCTCCGTCAGCTCGACGTTCCGCGACAGCGGTCTTCTCTACGACGGCACGAAGCTCCTCACGCCGGTCGCCGCGCCGCCGCTGACGTTGCCGTGGATCACCGGCTCGCCGCACTCGCTCTACGCGCGGGTGCGCGCGATCTTCGGCGGCGGGAAGGTGTCGCCGTGGAGCGCGCCGTTCGGCTTCGACGTCGTGCCGCCCGCTGCGCCGACGCCGCTCGCGAGCTATCCGGGGCTGCTCCGCTGGACGACCGTCGACGGCGCGGACGCGTACGAGGTCTGGCTCGTCGACAAGCTGCCGGTGACATCGCAGATCGAGATCGTGAAGACGAACGTCCTCGACGAGCGCGACTTCTACGGCAACGGGCCGTGGCCGGCGACCGTCCGCTGGCGGATCCGCGCCCTGCGCACCGACGTGTTCGGCCGCCTCAACGGGATGCCGGCGTCGAGCTACGGCCCGTGGAGCGCCGTCTACCGCACGAACAACACGGCGCCCGTCGACGGGCCGATGCAGCTGAGCGGGACGGTCTCGGACACGTTCTCGGACGGCTCGCGGACCTCGGCGCCGCACGAGCTGATGCCGGCCTTCCTCTGGACGGGAGACACGACGCTCTCCGGCGCGACGGCCCCGTTCTTCCGCGTCTACGTCTTCACGGACAGCTCCTGCCTCAATCCGGTCTACGTCGGCCCGGCCGTCGCCTCGCCCGCGTACGCGCCGCGCGTCGCCGGGCTCGACCTCGGCGCGGACGCCGCGAACGTCTACGTCGACCAGGGCACATCGACGGGGGACGTCACCGCGGACGGCGACGTCGTCGTCCCGAACGAGCAGCTCCCCGCCGCGACGCCCACGCTCGGCCCCTCCGCCTCCGGCACCACCGTGACGGCGGCCGCGGTGATCGGGCCCCCGCTCGACCTCTGGGACGTGAACTGGCCGAGCAGCGGCTACTACTGGACGGTCGTCGGCGTCGACGAGATCGCGAAGGACGTGTACCAGGATCTCGAGCTGCCGCAGGACGTCTGCGCGGCCGGGCGGATCCAGCGTCTCGGGATCTCGAGCGAGCCGTCGCTGACGGCGAAGAGCGGGCCGTTCGCGACCGGCCTCTCCTCCCACGGCCGGCTCGTCTCGGCGGCCCAGACGCCGAAGTTCTACGGCCAGCCGCTCGTCGCGTGGACGTCGGCGCTCGGGTCGGGCAACTACGAGGTCGAGTGGGCGCGTCACCCCTATCCGTTCCGCGCGGTGGGAAGCCGCTACACGTTCGGCACCTCGGCCGTCCTGCCGCTCAAGCCGGGGACGTGGTACTACCGTGTCCGCGGCTTCGACTACAACCTGCCGACGGGCGCGCAGGCGATGGCATGGTCGACGCCGACGAAGCTCGTCGTCACCGCGCCGAAGCTCCGGGTGACGTCGATCCGGCAGCGCCGCCCGAGCCACTTCAAGGTCGTCAAGAAGTAACGGCGAGCACCGCGGCCTCGTAGACCGGGTCCGGGGTGAAGCGCTCGAGCTCGTCGGAGAGGACGTCGCTCGGCGCCGGCGGATCGCCCGGAGGGAGCGGCACGGCGTTCCCGTCGAGCGAGACGCCTTCGAGGGTCTCCGCCTCCTCGTGCTCGAGCTCGATCTCCGGCTGTCCGAGCCGGGAGCGGAGCCAGCCGCAGAGGAGCCACGCCTGCGCCGCGGTGCCGCGCACGCGCACCGTCCCGACGCCGGCGATCTCCGGCCAGAGCGTCGCGAGATGCGCGCGCCAGCGGGACGTCCGCGCCCACGCGATGTCGGAGGCGGCGCAGCGCGGGAAGAGCTCGGCGAGACGGCGGTAGGGATACGGCAGGTCGTCCCACTCCGTCGAGTCGACGATGAGGCGGTCGGTGACGCCGACGAGCTGCTCGAGCTCCGTCGCTCCCCACGGCGGCTCGCCACGCCAGCGGAGGAAGACCGGCAGGTCGGAGACGAGCAGCTCCTCGACGATGCTCGCGGGCGCCTTCGCGCGCCTGCCGTGCAGCGTCAGCTCGATCGTCTCCGTCACGATCCCGCGCCCCGTGTCGGGAACCTCCCAGCGCTCGACCATCGCCCGCGCGTCGATCGTGCTCGTGCCGGCGTCGGGCTCGGGGAAGAGGAGGATCGTCCGCGACGGATGGCGCTCGGCCATCCCCTCGAGCGCCGCGCGCGCCTTCTCCCTCCAGCCGTGCGGCACCCAGGCGATGTGCGTCATCACCGACGTCCGCATGCTCGGCGCGTCGGCCGCCGCTTCTCCCCGCAGCTCGGCGAGCGCCGCCTCGACGTCGGCGAGCCGGACGTCCTCCTTCTGCCAGCTCAGTGCCGTCGCCACGAGCGTCCGTCCCGGTGCAGGAGGTCGTCCGCGCTCGGCGGCCCCCACGAGCCGGCCGGATAGTTCGGGAACGCCGGCCGGTCGCGCTCCCAGCCGGCGACGATCGCGTCGACGAGCGTCCACTGCTCTTCGACCTCGTCCGTCCGCGTGAACAGCGTCGAGTCGCCGAGCATCGCGTCGAGGATCAGCCGCTCGTACGCGTCCGGCATTCCGGTGCGGAAGGCGCCGCCGTAGAGGAAGTCCATGTGGACGGTGCGGATCGTCATCCCTTGTCCGGGCACCTTCGCGCCGATCGCGAGCGAGACGCCCTCGTCCGGCTGGACGTGGACGAGGAGGACGTTCGGGCGCAGGCCCTCCGACGCCGTCTCCTCGAACGGCGGATGCGGCGCGCGCTTGAACTGGATCGCGATCGTCGTCTCGCGTCGCGCGAGCCGCTTCCCCATCCGGACGTAGAACGGCGTGTCCGCCCAGCGCCAGTTGTCGACGTACAGCTTCGCGGCGACGTACGTCTCGGTCATCGAGTCCGGCGCGACGCCCTCCTCCTCGCGGTAGGCGACGACCTCCTCGCCCTCGACGAAGCCGCGGCCGTACTGGCCGCGCACGACCGACTTCGGCCCGGGCGTGTGGAGCGCGCGCAGCACCTTGACCTTCTCGTTGTGGACGGCGTCGGCGGTGAACTCGATCGGCGGCTCCATCGCCGTGAGCGCGAGGAGCTGCAGGAGGTGGTTCTGAAAGATGTCGCGGACGGCGCCCGCCTGCTCGTAGTAGCCCGCGCGGCCCTCGATCCCGATCGACTCGGCGACGGTGATCTGGACGTGGTCGACGAACTGCCGGTTCCAGATCGGCTCGAAGATGCCGTTCGCGAACCGCAGCGCGAGCATGTTCTGGACGGTCTCCTTGCCGAGGTAGTGGTCGATCCGGAAGATCTCGTCCTCGCTGAAGTACTCGAGGAGCTTCGCCGTGAGCTGCTTCGCCGACTCGAGGTCGTGGCCGAACGGCTTCTCGACGACGAGGCGCGTCCAGCCCTTCTCGTCCTTCCGCTTGCCGAGCGCGTCGACGATCGTCGGGAAGGCCGGCGGCGGGACGGCGAGGTAGAAGACGCGGTTGCCGCCGAGCTGCTCCTCCTCGTCGAGCTTCTCGATGAGCTTGTGGAGGGTGTCCTCGCCGCCGGTGTCGGCGAAGTCGGTCGTCACCCAGTGGAGCTGCGCGGCGAGCTCGTCCCAGACGTCCTGCCGGAACGGGTCGCGCGCGTGCTGCTGGACGGCTCCCTGCATGTCCTTGCGGAAGGTGGCGTCGTCGCCGTCGGTGCGGGCGACGCCGACGATCGCGAAGTGCTCGGGGAGGAGGCGGCGGACGGCGAGCGCGTACAGCGCCGGCATGAGCTTCTTGTGGGTGAGGTCGCCGGAGGCGCCGAAGATCACGAGCGCGCAGGGATCCGGGGTGCGCCGCAGAGCGAGCCCGTCCGCGAGCGGGTTCTCCTCCTGCTGGGCCGGCGCCGTCTCGGTCACTGCCCTGTTCTCACTGTTCCGGGCTCTTCTCCAGATGGCCGCCGAACGCCTTGCGCATCGCGGAGAGGACGCGGTTGCCCCAGTCGGCCTCGCCGCGCGAGGCGAAGCGGTCGAAGAGGGACGCCGCGAGGACGGGAGCGGGCACGCCTTCCTCGACGGCCGCCTGCACCGTCCAGCGTCCCTCGCCGGAGTCGCTGACGTGGCCGGCGTAGTCCTCGAGGTCGGGTGAGTCGTGGAGCGCCTGCGCCGTCAGGTCGAGGAGCCACGACGAGATGACGGAGCCGCGCCGCCAGACCTCGCTGATCGCCGCGACGTCGAGCTCGTACTTGTAGTGGTCGGGGTCGCGGAGCGGCGTCGTCTCGGCGTCCGTCTCCTGCGCGTGGAGGCCGATGTTCGCGTGCTTGAGGACGTTGAGGCCCTCGGCGTACGCCTGCATGAGGCCGTACTCGATGCCGTTGTGGACCATCTTCACGAAGTGGCCCGCGCCGGTCGGGCCGCAGTGGAGCCAGCCCTGCTCCTCCGGCGCCGGGTCGCCGGAGCGGCCGGGCGTGCGCGGCGCTTCGCCGGTGCCGGGCGCGAGCGCCTCGAAGACGGGGACGAGCCGCTCGACCGCTTCGTCGTCGCCGCCGATCATCAGGCAGTAGCCGCGCTCGCGTCCCCAGACGCCGCCGCTGACGCCGACGTCGACGTAATGGATCTTGCGGTCGCGCAGGTCGGCCTGGCGGCGGAGATCGTCGACGTAGTACGAGTTGCCGCCGTCGACGATCGTGTCGCCCTCCTCGAGATGCGGGGCGAGCTCGCCGACGACCGAGTCGACGATCCCGGCCGGCACCATGAGCCAGACGGAGCGCGGCGCGTCGAGCTGGCCGGCGAGCTCCTCGAGCGACTTCGCGGTCGACTCGACGTTCGGGTCGAAGGTCTTGACGTCGTGGCCGGCGGCGGCGAGGCGCTCGGTCATGTTCGCGCCCATCCGTCCGAGGCCGACCATCCCCAGCTGCACGACTAGATCTCCTCCGCGTTGATCCGCGCGACGCGGCGTCCGCGTGCCTGGAGGAACTCGAGGTCGCCGAACGCCTGGGACTTGATGAAGCGGCGGAAGCCGAACGGCTTGCCTGGGATCGGCAGCTCCTCGCCGGGGTCGTCGACGACCTGGAGGAAGAGACCCGTGTTCGGGCCGCCCTTGTGGAGCTGGCCGGTCGAGTGGAGGAAGCGCGGGCCGTAGCCGTGCGTGACGACGAGGCCGCTCTCGTTCCGCAGCCGCTCGACGAGTGGGTCGAGGTCGGTCGTCGGATCGACGAACGCCTGCACGCAGACGTAGTCGCCGTCCTGCTTCTGCGCGAGGAGCTCCTCGATCGAGCCGACCGGCTCGAGCTCCGGCTCCTTGCCCGTCGCGAGCACCTCGTTCGTCTTGTCCTTCGCCGCCTGCACGTCGGGCTGGTCGAACGGATTGATCTCGAGGTAGGCGCCGGCGACGGCGATCGCGAACTCCCAGCGGAAGAACTCCGCGCCGAGCGCGTACGGATCGGGGATCTCGGGTTGCGCCGCCTGGCGGTCGGGCCCGTCCGGCGACTCGCCCGGTGCCGGGATCAGCCCCTTCCCCTGCTTGCCGGTCGACTCGGCGATCAGCTGCTCCGCCCAGAGCCCGAACTCGCCGGGGCTCTCCGCGATGCAGATCTTGTCGCGGCCGTCGCGCCAGCCCTCGCCGAACCGTGAGCCGAGCTCGTAGCCGGGATTGCCCGCGCCGGAGCGGCACGCCTCGCGCATCTCGCTCGCCCGCTCGAGGAGCTGCTTCGCGTCGATTCCCATCAGCACCGCCGGGACGATCCCGAACGGCGAGAGGGCGGAGTAGCGGCCGCCGATCGACGGCTCGCCGGCGAAGACTGCGCCGAAGCCGCGCTCGCGCGCGAGCTTCTCGAGGTCGGAGCCCGGGTCGGTGACGGCGGCGAAGAGGGGCGCGTTCCTGCCGCTCTTCTCCCAGAAATACTCGAGGTGGGAACGCGTCTCGAGGGTCGTGCCGGACTTCGAGGAGGCGACGAAGCACGTCCGCTGCAGGTCGAGCTGCTCCTCGAGGCGGCGGATCGCCTTCGGATGGGTCGTGTCGAGGACGTGGAAGCGGTCGGCGCCGAACGTCTTGCGCAGCACCTCCGGCGCGAGCGACGAGCCGCCCATCCCGAACAGGACGACGTCGTCGACCTTCTCGTGCAGCGACTCGGCGAAGCGGCGGATCGCATCGAGCTGCTCCTGCATCCTGAGCGGCTCGTCGAGCCAGCCGAGCCACTGCGCCTCGTCGTGGCCGGTCCAGATCGCGGGATCGCGGCCCCAGATCCCCTCGATGAGCGCGTCGCCGTCCACCGTTCAGGCGGCGACGGCCTCGCGCTTCGCCCGGACGCCTTCGAGAAGCTCGGCGAACGAGTCGGCGAACTTCTGGACGCCCTCCTGCTCGAGCGTGAGGACGACGTCGTCGTAGTCGACGCCGGCCGCCGCGAGCTGCTCGAGCAGCTCGTGCGCCGCGGCGACGTCCTTCGTCACCGTGTCGCCCTCGACCTTGCCGTGATCCTGGAACGCCTCGATCGTCTCCTCCGGCATCGTGTTCACCGTCTCGGGTCCGATCAGCTCCTCGACGTAGAGGACGTCGCGGTACTCGGGATTCTTCGTCGACGTGGAGGCCCACAGACAGCGCTGCGGGTGCGCGCCCTTGCCGGCGAGGAACTCCCAGCGCGGGCCGGCGAACGTCGCCTTGTAGTTCTCGTACGCGATCCGCGCGTTCGCGACGCCGAGCTTGCCGCGCAGCGCGAGCGCCTCCTTCGTCCCGATCTCCTCGAGCCGCCGGTCGGTCTCGGTGTCGACGCGGGAGACGAAGAAGCTCGCGACGGAGTAGACCTCGCTCGGCTTGCCGCCGCTCGCGACGAGCCGCTCGAGCCCGCGCAGGTACGCCTCCATCGTCTCGCGGTGGCGCTCGAGGGAGAAGATCAGCGTCACGTTGATGTTCTTGCCGTGCGCGACGCAGTCCTCGATCGCCGCGAGGCCGGGCTTCGTCGCCGGAATCTTCACGTAGAGGTTCGGCCGCTCGATCCACTCGTGGAGGCGCATTGCCTCGTCGAACGTGCCCGTCGTGTCGTACGCGAGCGTCGGGTCGACCTCCCACGAGACGAAGCCGTCCTGGCCGTTCTTCTCGTGGACCGGAGTGAGGAGATCGAGCGCCGCCTCGACGTCGCGCGCCGACAGCTGGAGGAAGACCTCCTTCGGATCGGTCTCGTCCGCGAGGAGCTCCTTCAGCTGCTCGTCGTAGGCGGTGCCGTGCGAGATCGCCTTCTGGAAGATCGTCGGGTTCGAGGTGACGCCGACGACGGCGTCCTCCTTCGTCATCCGCTTCAGCTCGCCCTGCTCGAGCATGTCGCGCGAGAGGTAGTCGATCCAGACCGACTGCCCGCGCGCGCTGAGCTTGTCGAGTCTCGACTCAGCCATTGAGCATCCCTTTCTCCATCTCCTTCACCTTCTCCAGTCTGGCGACGTAGCGATCCCCTCCGTCGAACTGCGCAGCGAGGAAGGCGCGGACGAGGTCGGACGCGAGGCTCGGCCCGATCACCTCGGAACCGAAGCAGATGACGTTCATGTCGTCGTGCTCGACGCCCTGGTGGGCGGAGTAGACGTCGTGGCAGATCGCGGCGCGGATACCGGCGATCTTGCTCGCCGCGACCGAGGCGCCGACGCCGGAGCCGCAGACGAGGACGCCGCGCTCCGCCCGTCCGTCCGTGATCGCCGCCCCGAGCTCGGCCGCCTTGTCGGGATAGTCGATCCGGATTGCGTCGGTGTCGGTGCCGAGGTCGACGACCATGTGGCCGTCCTGCTGGAGCGTCTGGAGGATCCTGTCCCGCAAGTGGACGCCGCGGTGGTCGAAGGCGACGGCGACGTTCATCAGCCCGAGACGCGTTCGCGGAGGCCGGCGGCGATCGCGACGACGTTGTCGACCGTGTAGCCGAGCTTCTCGAGGACGGTCGGGCCGGGCGCGGATGCGCCGTACCGCTCGATCGAGAGCGAGTCGCCGTCGTCGCCGACCCACTGCTTCCAGCCGAGCTTGACGCCGGCCTCGATCGACAGCCGCGCCTTCACGTCGGGCGGCAGCACCTCGTCGCGGTAGTCCTTCGTCTGCGCCTCGAACAACTCCCAGCACGGCATCGAGACGACGCGGGTGGGGACGTCCATCTGCTTCGCCGCCTCCACCGCGAGCGAGACCTCGGAGCCGGTCGCGATGAGGATGAGCTCCGGATCGTCGGCGTCGTGGACGACGTACGCGCCGCGTCCGACGCCGTCGACGCTCGTCGTCTCCAGGGTCGGGACCTTCTGCCGTGTCAGGGCGAGAGCGACGGGCCCGTCCTCCCGCTCGAGCGCGACCTTCCACGCCCCGACCGTCTCGGTCGCATCGGCCGGGCGGACGAACCAGAGGTTCGGGATCGCGCGGAGCGACGCGTAGTGCTCGACCGGCTGGTGGGTCGGCCCGTCCTCGCCGAGGCCGACCGAGTCGTGCGTCCAGACCCAGACCGACGGCAGGTGCGAGAGCGCCGACAGCCGCACGGCGTTTCGCATGTAGTCGCTGAAGACGAGGAACGTGGAGCCGTACGGCTTGACCATTCCCTCGTGGAGCGAGATGCCGTTGACGATCGCGCCCATCGCGAACTCGCGGATGCCGAACGGGATGTTGCGGCCGGCGTGCGTGGCGGAGAAGACGCCGCCGCCCTTGAACTCGGTTTTCGTCGACTCGACGAGGTCGGCGGCGCCGCCGATCATCGTCGGCGTGTGGTGCTTGATCGCCTCCATCACCGCGGCGCCGGCGTCGCGCGTCGCGACCTCGCCGCCCGGCTCGAACGTCGGCAGCGCCTCGACCCAGCCGGGGAGCGGCTTGCCGGTGTGGACCTGGCCCCACCGCTCGCGCAGGCCGGGGTACTTCGCCGACCACGCCGCGAGCTTCTGCTCCCACTCCGCCTCGAGCTCGATCCCGCGCTCCGTGACGTTCATGTGCTCGGCGACCTCCTGCGGGATGACGAACTTCTGGTCCGGATCCCAGCCGAGCGCCTCCTTCGTCGCGCGCACCTCGTCTTCGCCGAGCGGACTGCCGTGCGCCTTCGCGGTGTCGACCGCGTGCGGCGCGCCGAAGGCGATGTGGGAGTGGATGACGACGAGCGACGGCTTCTCCGTCTCGGCCTGCGCGTTCGCGATCGTCTCCCGCAGGACGTCGAGGTCGTTGACGTCGTCGACCTCCTGCACGTGCCAGCCCTGCGCCTCGAACCGCTTGGCGCGGTCCTCCGTGAAGGAGATCCACGTCGTGCCGTCGATCGTGATGTGGTTGTCGTCGTAGAAGTAGATGAGCTTGCCGAGCCCGTTCGTCCCGGCGATCGACGCGGCCTCGTTCGAGACGCCCTCCATCAGGTCGCCGTCGGAGCAGATCGCGTAGACGCGATGGTCGACGATCTCGTCGAACGGACGGTTGAAGAGATCGGCGAGGAACCGTTCCGCGAACCCGAAGCCGACGCCGTTCGCGAAGCCCTGTCCGAGCGGTCCCGTCGTCGCCTCGATGCCCGCCGTGTGATGGACTTCGGGATGGCCGGGTGTCTGCGACTCCCACTGCCGGAAGCGCTTCAGCTCCTCGAGCGAGAGGTTGTAGCCGGCGAGATGGAGGGCGCAGTACTGGAGGATGCAGGCGTGGCCGGCGCTGAGCACGAATCGGTCACGGTCGACCCAGTGCGGGTTCGCCGGGTTGTGCCGCATCACCTCGGTGTAGAGGAGGTACGCGAGCGGCGCGAGCGCCATCGCGGTACCGGGGTGGCCCGCGTTCGCCTGCTGGACGGCATCCATCGACAGCGTCCGGATCGTGTCGATCGAGCGCTGCTCGAGCTCGGTGTTCGGCATCGGTCCAACGATAAGGGTCAGCGGACGACTGCCGCGCCGTCCTTCCACTCCCGAAGGTGCACCTCTTCCTCTGCCGGATCTACTCTGGCCGCGCCATGGCAGTCGTCATCGCCTCGAACCTGCGGAAGGAGCTCGCGGGGAACGTCCTCTTCGACGGCGTCTCGTTCTCCGTCGAGCGGCGCGACCGCGTTGCGCTCTCCGGGCCGAACGGCGCCGGCAAGACGACGCTGCTCCGCATCCTCGCCGGCGAGACGGAGAAGCACGGCGGCGAGCTCGCGTTCCAGAAGGGGACGCGTGTCGCGCTCCACGACCAGCGGCCGCCGCTCGAGCAGGAGCTGACGCTGCGCGAGTACGTCCTCTCCGGCGCGCGGGACCTCGTCGCGACGGAGGACGAGCTCAGCCGGCTCGAGCAGGCGATGGCCGGCGGGGCGCACGACCAGGCGACGCTCAATCGCTACGCCGAGGCGCAGGCGCGGCTCGAGCACGCGGGCGGCTACGGCTGGCGCGATCACGCGGCGTCGGTCGTGCGCGGGCTCGGTTTCGCGGCGGAGGATCTCGACCGGCCGCTGCGGACGTTCTCCGGCGGCGAGCTGACGCGTGCCTCGCTCGCGCGCGCGCTGGGCGGCGATCCCGACCTGCTCCTCCTCGACGAGCCGACGAACCACCTCGACGTCGCGAACCTCGAGTGGCTCGAGCGCGAGCTCGCGTCGCTCGACGCGGCGGTGATCCTCGTCGCGCACGACCGCTGGTTCCTCGAGGCGGTGACGACGGCGACGCTCGAGATCGAGGCCGGCCGCGGCACGTTCTTCCCCGGTCCGTGGCATGCCTGGCGGCGCGAGAAGGCGGCGCGGATGCTGCACGCGCAGAAGGAGGTCGTCCGCGTCCAGGCCGACATCGCGCGCCTCGAGCGCTTCGTCGAGCGGTTCCGCGCGAAGAAGGACAAGGCGAAGCAGGCGCAGGCGAAGCTCACGCAGATCGGGCGGCTCGAGCAGGAGAAGGCCGTCCACGCCGACCAGGTCGCGCTCCTCTCCCGCCGCTCGCGCGGGCTCGGCTTCGAGTTCCTCAAGCCGGCGCGCAGCGGCCGGATCGTCGTCGAGGCGGAAGGTCTCGACGTCACCGTCCCAAGTGACAACTTGTCACAAGCGCGCTCTTTGATCCGAGGCGCGACGTTCGCGGTCGAGCGGGGAGAGCATGTCGCGCTCGTCGGGCCGAACGGCTCCGGGAAGACGACGCTCCTCTCGAAGCTCGTGCAGGGGGACGGCGTCTCGATCGGCTACGGCGTCCAGATCGGCTACTTCTCGCAGCAGGAGATGGAGCTCGACACGCGCGGCTCCGTCCTCCAGTGCGTCCAGACGATGACCGGCCTGCAGCGCCCCGACGCGCAGAGCCTCCTCGGACGCTTCCTCTTCTCCGGCTGGGACGCGCACGAGAAGCCGGTCAGCGTCCTGTCGGGCGGCGAGCGGCGGCGCCTCGCGCTTGCCGTCACCGTGGCGAGCGGCGCGAACTTCCTCGTCCTCGACGAGCCGACGAACCACCTCGACCTCGAGAGCCGCGAGGCGCTCGAGGCGGCGCTCGACGCGTTCCCGGGGACCGTGCTGCTCGTCTCCCACGACCGGGCCCTGCTCGACGCGATCGCCGAGCGGACGCTCGCGATCGAGGCCGGCGAGCTGCGCTCGTACGACGGCGGCTGGGCGGAGCTCCTCCGCCGCCGTGAGGAGCGCGCCGAGCGCGAGGCGCAGCAAAACCGCGCAAGTGACAAGTTGTCACAAGGGAAGGTTGCGAAGGGGAAGCCGAAGCCGCCGGCGCCGAAGAAGCGGCGGCCGTCGGAGCTCGAGCGCCTCGAGGCGGAGATCGCCGGGCGTGAGGCCGAGGTGGCCGAGCTCGAGAAGAAGCTCGCCGAGGACTGGACGGACGTCGACGTCCTCGCCGCGCACAAGCGGAGCCGTGACGCGCTCACGGCGCTCCTGGAGCGCTGGGAAGAGCTCTTCGAGCAGGCACAGGCCTAGAAACTCGCGGCTACCCTGCCGGCGTGCGCCGAATCTCCATCATCCTCCTCGTCGCCCTGGTCGCGGTTGCGGCCGCCGCAGTTGCGCGCGCAGCGCAGTCGCCGAAGAAGCTTCGCTCGTCGATCCAGCACGCGGTCTTCTCCCAGGCCGGCGTGCACTACTCCGAGACCGCCAGCGCCAAGGGGCTCAAGCAGACGACGGTGGGCGACGCGGCGACGGATCGCGGCAGCCAGGACATCACCGTCCACCTCGGCGGCAAGACCGGCCACTTCACGGTCATCGTCATCGTGAACACCGCGTATCTACGTGCCGACGCCACGGCTCTCAACGCCTACCTCGGCTTCCCGTCCACGGCGGCCCGCAAGTACGCCGGGCGTTGGATCTCGATCCCGCGGACGAGCGCGGCGTTCGGAACCCTCGCCGCCGACGTGACGGTGTCGTCGCTCGTCGCCGACCACGTCGCGACCCGCAAGACGTCGATCGTCGGGGGGACGCTGGGAGGCCGGAGCGTGATCGGCCTCCGCGGCGTGACGACCGTCGGCGGAGTCTCGAACACCTCGACCGTCTACGTGCGGTCGGCGAAGCAGGCACTGCCGATCGAGGCGACCGACTTCTCGTCGAAGCACGGCTTCCGGGACACGATCGAGTTCAGCCGCTGGAACGAGACCGTCAGCGTGAAGGCGCCGCGGCACGCCGTCTCGATCTCGAAGCTCTCCTAGGCCCAGAACCGCGCGAACGCGGAGTCGAGCGGGACGGCCGTCACGTCCTGCCACATCCCGTCGCGGATCCGGATCACGAGCGCCTGCTCGACGTCGAGCTCGATCCCGTTGCGGCTGCCGGTCGCGCGGTAGATCGCGACCGCCCACTCGTCGTCCGCGAAGACGGTGTGGAGCGCGCTGCGGTACGTGCCGCCGGTCTCGATACCGGTGCGGCGGAGGAACTCCATGACGCCGACGCGCCCGTGGTACTCGCCGGACATCACCGTCTCGCCGGGGACGCGCCAGACGATCTCGCGGTCGAACGCCGCTGCGATCGCCTTGGGGTCGCGGCCGAACGCTGCGAAGACGCGGCGGACGAGCGCGGCGTTCGGATGCTCGCTCGCGCTCACGCCGGCTCTCCCGTCAGCGTCGCGACGACCGCCTCCGCGATCGCCTTGAGCGGCCGGCCGGACGCCTGGCTCGCCTTGCGCAAGCGCGCGAACGCCTCCTGCTCGCTCAGCTGCTCCTTCTCCATCAGCAGCCCCTTCGCCTGCTCGATCACCTTGCGCGCGGCGAGCGCGTCGGCGAGCGATTCCGCCTCCGCACGCAGCGCCTGCAGCTCCTCGTGCCGGGCGCGGGCGGCGGCGATCGCGGGGAGGAGGTCCTGCTCGCGGAACGGCTTGACGAGATAGCCGAACACGCCCGCCTCGACCGCGCGCGACACGAGCTCCTGCTGGCCGTACGCCGTCAGCATCACGATCGGGACGGGGCGCTCCTCGAGGATCCGCCGCGCCGCTTCGATCCCGTCGAGCTTCGGCATCTTCACGTCGAGGATCGCCAGCTCGGGCTCGGCGGTGCGGGCGAGCTCGACCGCCTCCTCGCCGTCCTTCGCCTCCGCGCAGACGTCGAAGCCGGCGCGCTCGAGCAGCTGCTTGAGGTCGAGCCGGATGATCGTCTCGTCCTCGGCGATCAGGATCCTCATGCGCGCACCGCATTCCGCAGCCGGATGCCGCTGTACTCGAGCGTCGACTCGACGACCTTGTCCCAGAGCGGGTAGAGGGATTCGGCGTCGCGGAGGTCGATCCCGGCGGCCGCGTGCCGCGCGAGCAGGTCGCCGATCTCGACGCGCTCGATCGCCTCGACCGGCGTCGACGCGATGTAGAAGCGCTCGTCCTGGACGATGTCGAACGGCTCGGCCGGCAGGCGGTACGCGTACAGCGTCACCGCGCGAACACGCTCGAGCCACACGGTCTCGATCACGGCGACGCGCCGGCCGCGGTCGCCGTCCAGCCACCACTCGACGTCGTCGTCCGTCGTCGACTCGACCGCCCAGAAGCAGGCGCGGGGGCAGTCGCGCGGGAACCAATAGAGCCAGCTGTGCGGCTCGTCGATCGCCCAGACCTTGCCGTCCCGGGGGACGAATCGCCCGAGCGAGGGATCCTCGCTGAAGTGCCAGAGGTCGCTCACGGCAACGCTCGCAGGAGCTGGGCCGGCTCGGGCCAGAAGAGGAGCTGTTGCGCGTCGTCGCGCGAGCACCAGCGGTAGTCGTCGTGCTCGTGGTCGAGCTGCGGCTCCCAGTCCGGCGGAACGTCGGCGAGGAAGCACTCGACATGGACGCGGAGGCCTGGCTCGGCCTCCCACGCCTCGCGCGTGTAGGCGAACTCGCCGATCGGCTCGAGCCGCGCGACCGCGAGGCCGGTCTCCTCCTCCAGCTCCCGCACCGCCGCCGCGTGGAACTCCTCGCCCGGCTCGACCCCGCCGGCGATGACGTGCCAGTAGCCGCCGTGGTCGGGCGCGCGGTGCGTGCAGAGGAACTCGTCGCCGCGGCGCACGTGGATCAGCACCTCCGACCGCTCGTTCATGCCGGGAACACGACCTCGGCGCGCGGGCCGCTGAGGGCGAACGAGCCGTGCAGCTCGTCGGCGACGAGCGCGCGGACGATGGAGAGCCCCGTGCCGTCGGCGGCGCCCTCCGTCCCGTCTCCCTCGTCGGCGATCGCGAGGACGACCTCGCCGTTCCGCCGGGCGAGCTCGATCCTCACCGCCCCGGCGCCGTGCTCGAGCGCGTTCTGGAGGAGCTCGGAGAAGACGAGCGCGAGCGCCGTCGCGCGCGAGCCGGCGAGGGAGACCCGCTCGAGCCGCGCCTCGACCTCCCGGCCGGCGCCGAGCCCCTGCACGAGCATCGCACGCAGTCGGTCGATCAGCTCGGCGAGCTCGACGTCCTCCTCCCGCTGCTCGGTGAGCGCCTCGTGCACGGCGGCGATCGCGAGGATCCGGTTGACGGAATGCTCGAGCGCCTCGCGCGGGTCGACGCCGTCCGCGCTCGCCTGCAGGCGGAGGAGCGACGCGACGGTCTGGAGGTTGTTCTTGACGCGGTGGTGGATCTCCTGGGCGAGGACGCCGCGCATCACAGCGCGCCCGTGCTCGAGCGCGACGGCGGCGTGGTGGGCGATCGCCTCGAGCAGCGCGCGTTCCTCGTCGGTGAAGGGGACGTCCTTGTCCGCGACGAGCTCGCCGATCTCGCGGCGCTTCCAGCGGAGCGGCGTGCGGACGGCGTGCTTGCCGGCGCGGCCCTCGGGCCAGGCGATCCGGCCGTCCTCGAGGACGAGCGCGGCGCCCGTCGCCGCGACCGCGTCCATCGTCGTCTTGACGATCGCCTCGAGCGACTCCTCCAGGTAGAGCGACTCCGAGACGGCCTCCGAGATGCGCGCGAGCGCCTCGAGCTCGGCGACGCGGCGCTGCGCGTCCGCGTAGAGCTTCGCGTGGACGATCGTCTGCGCGACCTGGCTCGCGATCGCCTCGAGCAGCTCGATCTCGTCCGGGCGGAACTCGCGCGGCGCGCGGGTGCGGACGTTGAGCGCGCCGGCGAGCTGGTCGCGGGCGACGATCGGGACGGCGAGGATCGACTCGTACTCCGACTCGGGGAGGTTCGGGAACTCCTTCCAGCGCGGGTCGAGGTGGGCCTCGGCGGCGATCGCGACGGGACGGAGCTCGGCGGCGGCGGTGCCGGTGATCCCTTCGCCGGTGCGGAGCCGCGGCCGGCGCGTCATCTCGTCGAGCGGCGTGCCGCGCGTCGCGCGGAGGACGAGCTCGCCCGACGCCTCGTCGTAGAGGTAGACGAAGCACGCGTCCGCCTCGAGCGCGGCCGCGACCTTCTCCGCGACGAGGTGGAGGACCTCCTCGAGGTCGAGCGTGGAGTTGACGGCGGCGCTCGTCTCGGTGAGGAGCCGCAGGTGCCGTTCGGACGCGTCCATGCCGCCCTATCGTAGGAGGGTCGTGGCGTTGACCCACGTTCTCCTCTTCTTCCACCTGCTCGGCGCGATCTGCTTCTTCGCCGGCGGCGCGGTCGTGGGAGTCCTGCAGCTGGCGGCGATCCGGCGGGAGCGGCCGAGCGAGATCCACGCGCTGCTGCGTCTCGCGCCGTTCGGCGCCGCGCTCGTCGGGAGCGGGGCGCTGCTCACGCTCGGCTTCGGGATCGGGCTCGCGGAGCACGAGGGGCTCGGCCTTTCGCCCGCCTGGATCGAGGCGGCGCTCGGGCTGTGGGTCGCGGCGATGGCGCTCGGCGGCTACGGCGGGAGGACGGCGCGGCACGCCCGCCATCTCGCCGAGAAGCTCGCCGCCGAGGGGGACGCTCCGAGCCCGGAGCTGCGCGAGCTCGTCGGCGCGCGGGGACCGCTCTACGCGAGCTATGCAAGCTTCCTGATGCTCCTCGCGATCCTCGCCCTCATGGTCTGGCAGCCGGGCGCGCCGAGCCGCTTCTCGATCCCGGCGCCGCTGCGTGCGCAGATTCTCGCTGGGGACAGGCGAGTCGCCGACGTACCGACCCGGGTTCCGGCGGGATACTCGCTCGCCGACGACGCCTATGACTTCAAGGCGTACACCCTCTCGTTCGTGAAGGCCGGGAGTGCCTTTGCGTCGGTGGATTTCTCCGTTCAGATCGGCTGTTCGTCGGAGAAGCCGTTCTGGGCGCAACGGCGGCTCCGGCTGAACGGCGCCGTTCTCCTCGACCACTTCGGCGAGGACGGCCAGCAGGTCTGGGAATGCCGCAACGGCGTCCTGCTCGAGGCGGCCACGCCCGACTACGGCGTCCCGGCGCGCGATCTCGCGACCCTCGTCGCCTACGCCGAGCCGCTCCGCTAGCCGTGGCCGACGAAGAACAAGCCGGCGATACCTATCGCGAAGACGGCGAGCGCGAGGAGCGAGTCAGGCCCCAGTCTCGCGCGGCAGCGGTCCGGCCGGATGATCACGCCGAAGCCGTAGATCGCGGTCAGCGCGATGCCGAGTGCGGCTAGGAGGGCGTTCTGGGGGCCGGCGGACTGCAGAACGGGCTGGCCGGCGACGATGTCCGCGACGAGGAAGAGGCAGACCTGGAAGGCGTTGCCGCCGAGGATGTCGCCCATCGCGAGTGCGTGGTCACCGAGTGCCACGGCTGCGACGCCGGATGAGATCTCGGGCAGCGCGCTCGCCGCCGCGAGCACCGTCGCGCCGAAGATCACGCCGTTCACGCCGACGCGGTTCGCGAGCTCGTTGCCGCTCTCCTCGAGCATGACGCCCGCGCCGAGAGTGACAACGGATGCGAGCCCGAACAACGCCCCGACCCGCGCGGTCGTCCAGCTCGCGAACGGGTGCGGCTGGGCCGGATGCGCGCGCTCGTGGCGGTGACGTCCGGGCCTGCTGCCGGGCATCTCGACGTTCCAGCGCGGGTTCTTGGAGGCGCGATTGATGACGAAGATGCCGACGACCCAGACGACGACGATCCCGATCGACGCCGGGTTGATCCGCCCGGCGATTGCGGTGGAGGTCTTGAGGAGCGACCCCATGTCCACGCCCGCGACGAGGATGATCACGAGCAGCCCTTCGAGCACCGGCGTGAGACGCCCTACGAGGTACGTCAGAGGCCGCTTCGGCCCGACCGCGTAGTCGCAGATCAGGAGGACCATCGTCTGGATCGCGATCCCGCCGATCAGGTTCCCCGCCGCCAGCCCGAGATTGCCCGCGGCGGCCGCCGAGATCGTGATCGCGAGCTCCGGCAGGCTCCCTGCGAGCGAGAGGAAGATCAGCCCCCCGATGTCGTCGCCGAGGCCGAGCCGCGCGTCGAGCGCGTCCGTCGTCTTCGAGAGCATCGTCCCGGCGGCCCACGTCGCGGCGGCGCCGGCGAGGAAGATGACGAGGAGAAGCGCGGAGGAAAGTCCGCCCACGCGTACAGACTGCGGGCCGCGGCGGACGGAGGAGGCTGCCCGCCGCGGCCCTATCTCAGCTGGACGCGCCTGTTACAGGACTGCGAGGTACTTCTTCATCTCCCACTCGGTGAGCTGGACGCGGTACTCGTCCCACTCCTTGCGCTTCAGCTCGACGTAGCGGTCGAAGATGTGCGGGCCGAGCGCCGTGCGCATGAGCTCCGACTGCGAGAGCTCGTCGATCGCCTCGCCGAGCGTCTCGGGGAGGGAGACGATGCCGCGCTCGCGCCGCTGCTCCGGCGTGAGGTGGTAGAGGTTCGTCTCCATCGGATCCGGCAGCTCGTAGCCCTTCTCGATCCCCTCGAGGCCCGCGTGGAGGAGCGCTGCGAAGGTGAGGTACGGGTTGCAGGCGGGGTCGGGACAGCGGATCTCGGCGCGCGTCGCCTGCTCGGAGCCCGGCTTGTAGAGCGGGATCCGGATCAGCGCGGAGCGGTTCCGCTGCGACCACGCGACGTAGACCGGCGCCTCGTAGCCCGGCACGAGCCGCTTGTACGAGTTGACCCACTGCGCGAAGACGGCCGAGAGCTCGCGCGCGTGGCGGAGCTGGCCGGCGATGAACGCCTTCGCCGTCGCGGAGAGGTGCCACTTGTCGTCACCGTCGAAGAACGTGTTGTGGCCGTCGGTGAACAGCGACATGTGGGTGTGCATCCCCGAGCCGTTCTCGCCGAACAGCGGCTTCGGCATGAACGTCGCGTGGTAGCCGTGCTGCTTCGCGACCTCCTTGACGACGAGCCGGTACGTGAGCATGTAGTCGGCCATGTCGAGCGCGCCCGCGTAGCGGATGTCGATCTCGTGCTGCGACGGCCCGACCTCGTGATGGTGGTACTCGACGGGGATCCCCATCGACTCGAGCGCCCGGATCGTGTCGCGGCGGACGCCGGTCGCCGCGTCGAGGGTCGTCTGCGCGAAGTAGCCGCCCTCGTCGAGCGTCTCCGTGCCGTGCTCGTCCTTGAAGAGGAAGTACTCCGCCTCCGGGCCGACGTTGAACGTGTCGAAGCCCATCTCCGTCATCCGCTCGAGCGCGCGGCGGAGCGCGAAGCGCGGGTCGCCGGCGTACGGCTGGCCGTCCGGCGTGACGACGTCGCAGATCATCCGGCCCGTCTGGCCGTCCGGCAGGACCCGGAACGTCTCCGGATCCGGGATCGCGACCATGTCCGACTCTTCGATCGCGTTGAAGCCGGTGATCGACGAGCCGTCGAAGCCCATACCGTCGTCGAGCGCGCCCTCGACCTCGCTGACGCTGATCGAGAAGCTCTTCAGATGCCCCTCGAGATCCGTGAACCAGAGGAGCACGTCGTCGATGCCCCGGGACTCGATCTCCCCGAGCACCTCCTTGCGCTTCGCCGGATCCGATGTCGCCCGGTCTTTGCTCTCCACGAAACTCATCCTTCCTCCTCCCCGGATTGAGAACCCAGAAAAACAAAAAAGCCCCGGCCGCCACATCCACCGTGGCTGCCGAGGCCTCGTCGCCTCAGAAACTCGAAGGTCAGTGTACACGGGGCTCGGACGGAGCCGTAAATGTCCTGTAAGAGCAGGGATTGCGGCGATCCGCCCCGAAGGAAGAGACGCTACGTTCCTCGACAGGACGCGCTTCCGCATGCATCGCCGCAGTCTCCTCGCCGCCGCTCTCCTCGTCTCCGTCGCCGTGCTCGCGCCGGTGACGCAGGCTGCGCACGCGCCGAAGCAGCAGTACGTCGCGCCCGCCGGCTCGGGCGCGCTCTTCCTCGTCAGCGGCCACGGCTGGGGCCACGGCGTCGGGATGGGGCAGTGGGGAGCCGAGGGCTACGCGCTGCAGGGCTACACGTACGACCAGATCCTCTCCGCCTACTACCCCGGCACGACGCCGGCCCAGACGACGGTCAAGACGATCCGCGTCCTCGTCGCGTCCGGGAAGAAGCAGTTGCTCGTCTCCTCCGACGCGCCGATCGCCGTCGCCGACGCGACCGGCGCGAAGCACACGCTTGCAGCGGGGAGGACGAAGCTGACCCGCGCCTTCAAGCTCGCGGTCGACGGCGGGCCGGCGACCGCCCTCGAGCCGCCGCTCACGCTGTCCCCGGCCGCCGGCTCGTCGCTGACGCTCGGACGCGCCTACCGCGGCAAGCTCGTCGTCGACGTCGTGAACGGGAAGCTGCAGGCGGTGAACATCCTGCCGCTCGAGCAGTACCTCGACAGCGTCGTCGCCTCGGAGATGCCGTCGACGTGGCTGCCCGACGCGCTCGAGGCGCAGGCCGTCGCCTCCCGCTCGTTCGCCGTCGCGGCCCGCCGGCCGGGCGGCCCGTTCGACGTCTATCCGGACGGGCGCAGCCAGGCGTACCTCGGCCTCTCGGCCGAGACGCCGGAGGCGACCGCCGCGGTCGAGGCGACCGCCGGCGAGGTGCTCATGTACGGCGGCAAGGTCGCGACGACGGTCTTCTCCTCGAGCACCGGCGGCTGGACGCAGTCGGCGCAGGACGCGTGGGGAGGAGCGCGCCCGTACCTCGTCTCCGAGGCCGACCCGTTCGACGCCATCTCGCCGTACCACAACTGGGGGCCGGTGCCGGTGACCGCGAAGACGCTCGGGAAGGCGCTCGGGATCGCCGGCCGGCTCGTCGACGCGACGGTGACGCGCAACTCCTCGAAGCGCGTCGCCGACCTCGACGTGACGTCGCTGCGGAACGGGGCGGACACGGACGCGACGGCGACCGGCGCCACGGTGGCGGCGAAGCTCGACCTCCGCTCGACGTGGTTCAGCGTCGGCGTTCTCGCTCTCCTGCCGCCCCTTCCCAACGTCCCCGTCTCCGCCGGCTCGACCGTGACGCTGACGGGAGTCGTGCGCGGCTTGAGGAACGTCGTCCTGCAGCAGCGGACGCCGGGAACCGCCGGCGCGGCCTGGGACACGATCGAGACCGTCACGCCGGAGCCGGGGACGGGCGCGATCAGCGTCGACGTCACGCCGTCGGTCACGACGGACTACCGGCTCGCCAACGCGGCGGCCGCCGCCGCGTACGTCCGGATCCACGTCGAGTAGCCGGAGACCGGCTACCGTGACGCAGTGAGGGTGAGGTTCAGGCTCGCGGTGGCCGGCGCCGTCGCTGCTGCCCTCGTCGGGGCCGCTCCGGCTGCCGCGTTCACGCCGCCGAACTCCTTCTACGCGAAGCAGTGGTACCTCGCGCAGGACCACGCCTTCGACGCCTGGACGTCCCCGCCGACGACGCTCTCACCGGTGAAGGTGGCGATCGTCGACTCGGGAATCGATTGCTCGCTGCCGGACTTCGCCGACCGCATCCTCGCCGCGGAGAGCTTCGTCGGCGGCAGCGTCTGCAACGACACGGAAGGGCACGGGACGATCGTCGCCGGTGAGATCGCCGGCGACCTCGGCTCGAACGGCGTCGTAGGCATCGCCTACACGGCGGAGCTCCTGATCGCGAAGGTCGTGACCGCGGACGGGACGATTCCGCTCAAGGCGGAGGCGAACGCGATCCGCTGGGCGGCGAACCAGGGCGCGCGGGTGATCAACCTCAGTTTCGGCGCCGTCCGCGATCCGAAGGATCCGAGCATCGACACGTACTCGCAGGTCGAGGCGCAGGCCGTCGCGTACGCGCAGCGGAAAGGTGCGCTCGTCGTCGCGGCAGCGGGCAACTCCGACGAGGCTCCGTCCACGCCGTGGCCGTACGCGAGCTGGCCGGCGGCGCTGCCGCACGTGATCGGCGTCGGCGCGCTCTCCCGCTCCGGGGACGTGCCGGACTTCTCCGACCGCGACCCGACCTACGTCGACCTCGCCGCGCCCGGCGTCGACATCTTCTCCACCTTCCCCGCCGATCTCACCGCGGCGCAGCACGGCTGCGCGGATCAGGGCTACACCGACTGCGCGGCCGGCGAGTTCGCGCACCCGCAGGGGACGTCCTTCTCGGCTCCCCAGGTCAGTGCGGCGGCCGCCGTGCTCTTCGCGGTCGATCCGGCGCTCACGAGCAGCCAGGTCGGGACGCTTCTCGAGCGCAAGAGCGACGACGTCAACGCGGCGAACGGCTGCTCCCAGTGCGCGACCGGACGCGACCGGCTGACCGGCTGGGGACGGCTCGACGTGGCGCGGGCGGTGGCGGCCGTCCAGGCCTTCGCCATCCCGGCCGCCGACCGCGACGAGCCGAACGACTCCTTCGAGGAGGCGTGGGCGCTCCAGGCCCGCAAGAAGATGACGCTCAACGCCACGCTCGACTACTGGGACGACCCGCTCGATGTCTACAAGGTCAAGCTCCAGAAGGGCGCCCGGATCACGACCGTGCTGCATGCGAGATGGCACGGCGCCGGAGTCCACTTCTGGCTGCTGAGCCGGACGGGCGCCGTCCTCCGCGGCGGGCACACGAAGCCGAGCGCGGCGCAGCACTTCTCCTTCCGGGCGCCGAAAGCCGGCTGGTACTACCTCGCGCTCCGCGACATCCGGCACGGCGGCGGGGCGTACACGCTGAAGATCGCGCGCACGACGCCGAAGCCGCAGCGCTAGCTACTGGTTCTCGAGCAGCTCGTCCTCGGCGACGGGGCGGAGCACCCGCGCCGGGCTGCCGACGACGACAACGCCGGGGTCGACGTCCTTCGTCACGACCGCGCCGGCTCCGACGAACGCCTCCTCGCCGATCTCGATTCCCGGCAGGAGGATCGCGCCGCCGCCGATCCGCGCGCCGCGGCGGATCGTCGGTCCCTTGACGAGCTCGTGGCGCCGCTCGGTCCGTCCCATGAAGTTGTCGTTCGTCGTCACGACGCATGGCGCGATGAAGACGTGCTCCTCGAGCGTCGAGTACGCGGTGATGTACGCGTCCGCCTGGATCTTCGTCATCGCCCCGATCGTCGTGTCGTTCTCGACGAGGGAGCCGCGGCCGATCACGACGTCGTCGCCGACGACGACGCGCTCGCGCACGCACGACTGGTCGCCGAGGATGACGCGCTCGCCGACCTTCGTGCCGGCGAAGACGACGGCGCCGGTGGAGACGATCGTCCCGGCGCCGATCTCGGCCGGCGCAAGCGGCTCGCGCTTCGCCGTCGAGCGCGGCGAGAGCGACGGCTGCTTGCCGACGACCGCGTACTCGAGCACCTTGACGCCGTCCCCGAGCACCGTGCCCGGATGGACGATCGCGGTCGGGTGGACGTCAGCTGCCATTGAGCGACTCAGTCAGGAGCTCGAGCGCACGGACGACCTCGAGCCCGTCGCGCATCTCCCGTCCGTCCCAGCCGTCCTCGACGAGCCGGAGGAAGTGCTGGCACTCGAGCTTGAGCGGCTCGGCGTTCGAGATCTTCGGGCTGAACGTGTCTCCGGTTCGCGTCCGCCACTCGCCGTACGAGTCCGACGGCTGCTCGGGCGCCTTGTCGTAGACGGTGATCTTGTGGTCGAGCTCCATGTCGTCGAACACGGCCATCTTGTCCCGCCCGACGACGGTCAGCCGCCGCATCTTGTGCGGGTCGAGCCAGGAGAGATGCATGTGCGCGATCTTCCCCGACGCGAAGCGGAGGTAGCAGAAGACGACGTCCTCGACGCCCTCGGTGAGGAAGGCGTGCCCGTGCGCCGAGGCCTCGACGATCTCCTCCTCGATCAGCCAGAGGATCACCGAGAGGTCGTGGACGCCGAGCGACCAGAGCGCGTTCTCGTCCTTGCGGATCTTGCCGAGGTTCTGCCGGTTGCCGTAGACGCAGAGCAGGTCGCCGAGCTCTCCCGCGTCGACGAGCTCCTTCAGCTTCTGGACGCCGGGGTGGTAGAGGAGCAGATGGCCGGGCATGAGGACGCGGCCGTTCGCCTCCGCGAGCCCGACGAGCTCCTCCATCTCGGCGACGCGCATCGCCGGCGGCTTCTCGACGAAGACGTGCTTCCCCGCCTCGAGCGCCTGCTTCGCGAGCGGATGGTGCGACGGAACGGGAGTCGCGATCACGACCGCGTCCAGCTCGTCGTCCGCGAGCATCTCCACGAAGTCGCCGGTCACCCGCGCGCCGGGATAGCGCTCCGCGAACTCTGCGCGCCGCTCCTCGCTCGCGTCGCAGAGCCAGCGGAGCTCGGCGAGGTCGTCGAAGTTCCGCGCGAGGTTCCGGCCCCAGTAGCCGAGCCCCGCCTGTCCGATCCGGACGCGACTCACAGCTTGTAGACGTGCTCCGCCGCGGTGCCCTTGTCGCCGGTCGCGTTGCGGAAGTCGACGACGAGCTGCGCCTCGTCGACGAGCGCGTCGTAGTCGAGGGACGAGTGGTCGGTGACGACGACGACGCAGTCGTAGGCGGCGGGCTCGTAGGCGACCGACGCGAGCTCGTCTCCGTTCACGGCGATGCTCGAGACGTGCGGGTCGTGGTAGGCGACGTCGGCTCCGGCGTTGCGGAGGAGGGAGATGATCTTCAGCGCCGGCGACTCGCGCACGTCGCCGATGTCCGGCTTGTACGCGACGCCGAGGACGAGGATCCTCGATCCCTTCATCGCCTTCTGCGCGCCGTGGTTGAGCGCCTGAGAGACGAGCGAGCGGCAGAAGTACGGCATCTCCTCGTTCACCTTGCCGGCGAGCTCGATGAACTCCGTGTAGAAGCCGAACTCCCGCGCCTTCCAGGTGAGGTAGAACGGATCGACCGGGATGCAGTGGCCGCCGAGGCCCGGCCCCGGGCTGAAGCGCATGTAGCCGAACGGCTTCGTCGCGGCCGCGTCGACGACCTCCCAGATGTCGATTCCCATCCGGTCGCAGAGGATCGCGAGCTCGTTGACGAGCGCGATGTTGACCGAGCGGAAGATGTTCTCGAGGAGCTTCGTCAGCTCCGCGGCCTCCGGGCTGGACAGCTCGTGGACGGTGTCGATCGCCTTCCGGTAGACGTCGGCCGCGCGCTTCGTGCTCTCGGGGCCGACACCGCCGAGCACCTTCGGCGTCGTCTTCGTCGTCCAGTCCTCGCGGCCGGGGTCGACGCGCTCGGGCGAGAAGGCGAGGAAGAAGTCCGCGTCGGCCTTGAGGCCGCTTCCCTCCTCGAGGATGGGCTGGAGCACCTCCCGCGTCGTGCCCGGCCACGTCGTCGACTCGAGGACGACGACCTGGCCCTTGCGGAGGACGCCGGCGAGCCGGACCACGGCGCCCTTGACGATCGAGAGGTCGGGCTCGCGCTGGTGCGAGAGCGGGGTCGGGAGGGCGATGAGGATCGCCTCCGCGGCGGGAAGGTCGTCGTAACTCGTCGTCGCGTGGATGAGCCCCTGCTCGACGAGCG
>Ga0070741_10006210_pt1 | contig 25858 bp, 24 predicted proteins | sample Coa_R1_4_FD_66440 | JGI IMG/M metagenome (GOLD analysis project Ga0070741, IMG submission 66440) | Surface soil microbial communities from Centralia Pennsylvania, which are recovering from an underground coalmine fire - Coalmine... | ecosystem: Environmental > Terrestrial > Soil > Unclassified ... | reverse complement strand
AGCAGCTCCTCGCGCGTCGCGAAGCGGCGCGGCACGAGCCCGGCGGCGCGCTTCGCGGCGTTCCACGAGCCGAAGTGCTCGATCACCGTCTGCGGGTGCACGGAGGTCTTCGCGTCGTCGACGAACTCCCGCATCGTCGGCGATCGACCGAGCCGGTCGGCGCACGCGCGCAGCTCCTCGACGATCTGCTCGTCCGAATACCGCTTCCGGATCCCCGCCTGGAACTGGGCCAGCTGCTTCGGATCGATGTCGGCGACCGCCCGGAAGCGGCGCTTCTGGGGCATACAAGAATGGTAGAGCAGGTTAGAGCAAACGCAAGTGGGCGCTAAACGGCGCGGACGAGCGGCGGCGTCTGCGGCTCGACGGCCGGCAGCTCGCTCACGACGCTCTCGAGCGGCAGGATGCGCTCGAGCGCGCCGACGCAGCGCGGGCAGAACTGCGTGCCCGCCTTGTCCTTCACCTCGGCGAGCGCCTCGTTCACGGGGCGGGCCGCCCGGTAGATGCGCGTCGTCAGCATCGAGTCGAGCGCGTCGGCGACGTGGATGATGCGCGCGCCGAGCGGGATCTCCTCGCCGCCGATCCGGTCCGGGTAGCCCGTGCCGTCGAAGCGCTCGTGGTGGTGGCGGATCGCCGGCACCGCGTCCTGCAGGAAGCCGAGGCGATCGATGATGCGCGCGCCCTCCTCCGCGTGGCGCTGCATGAGCGCCCACTCCTCACCGGTGAGGCTCGCCGGCTTCAGGAGGATCGCGTCGGGGATCGCGAGCTTGCCGATGTCGTGGAAGAGCGCCGCATGGCCGAGGAGGTCGAGCTCGGCCTGCGAGAGCCCGAGCTCGCGGCCGATCGCGAGCGAGAGCTGCTGCACGCGCCGCGAGTGGCCGGCGGTGTACGAGTCGCGCGCGTCGACCGTCGCCGAGAGCGACTCCATCGCCGCGGTCGAGCGTTCGCGGAGCAGCTTGTTCGCCTGCTCGAGCGAGACGTTCTGCGACTGGATCGTGTCCGCGGCCTCGCGCAGCTTCTGCGCGGACCGTTGCGTGTGCTTGAGGTACGCCTCCTGCGTCTTGCGCATGAGCAGGAGCGGCACGGCAAAGACGAGCAGGCCGTACAGCCCGACCGCGTCGTAGCCGACGCCCATCACCGCGCCGATGCCGCCGTACACGACGTAATGCGGCAGCAGCCACGCGAACCGCTCGTGGAAGACCGCCCACGGCGACTCGTGGCCCTCGACCCCGGAGGCGAAGCTCAGGAGCCCCATGTTGACGAGGAAGTAGACGGCGCCTGCGAGCGGGCCGAGACCGAAGACGACGACGAGGCGGCCGATGTTGCCGTCGCCCGACCAGATCGTGAAGATCGACGCCGCGGCGAGCGACGACAGCGCCATCGTGCCGATGTTGTAGACGACCGTGTGCAGCGAGTTGCGCCGCGCGCTCCAGTCGACGACGGCGATCGTGATCGCGAGCGGCAGCGCCGCGCGGTAGTCGAAGAGCGCCGCGCCCGCCAGCGAGCCGACGACGCTCACCGACAGCGAGCCCTCGACCTCGGCGAGCTCGAACGAGAGCGCCTGCCCCGCGCCGACGAGCGCGAGCACCGCGAGGAGGCCGACGTAGTCGTGGCTGTGGCCCCAGACGAGCCCCGCTGCGCCTGCGCCGATGCCGATCACGCTGACCGACGCGACGACGAGCGCGAGCCGCGCCGAGAGCTGGAAGAAGGTCGGACCGTGGAGGGTGCGCGGCTTCGGCGTCCGGCGCTCCTCCGACTGCTCGATCGGATCCGCGCTCGGCAGCGGCGCGACGTGGTCGCCGTCCTCGACGACCGCGCGCAGCTTCGCGCCTCGCTCGGCGGCCATCAGCAGCGGCTCCGCGCTCGCGCCGAGCACGCGGTTGCGGCCCTGCAGCTTCGCGCGGTAGACCGCGAGGTCGGCCTGGTGGATCAGCTCGTTCGCGTCGCCGCCGTCCTTCGGGAAGCCGGCGACCCCGATCGACACCGTCGCGCGGATCGGCTCCGCCGCGGTCTCGACCTCGAAGTCGCGCTCGGCGACCGCGCGGCGGATCCGCTCGGCGATCTCGAGCGCCTGCTCGGGCGGCGTCTCGGGCAGGAGGATCGAGAACTCCTCGCCGCCGAAGCGCGCGGGAACGTCGTAGTGGCGCAGCTCGCGGCGGAAGACCTCGGCGATCCCCTTCAGGACCGCGTCGCCGGCGAGGTGGCCGTAGCTGTTGTTGATGTCGCGCAACAGGTCGAGGTCGGCCATGATCAGCGACATCGGACGCTCGAAGCGGCCGGCGCGGGCGATCTCCGCGGCGAGCGTCGTCGCGAAGTAACGGGCGTTGTAGAGGCCGGTCTTCGGGTCGACGCGGGCCTCCGCCTGCAGCTGGGGGACGCTCAGCGAGCGGTGGACGACGACGAGCGGCGCGAGCGCCGCGAAGATGAGCCACGGGTTCCACATCCAGAATGCCGCCAGCGAGACGCCGAGGATCGCGAGGACGCCGTCGACCGAGATGGCCTCGGTGCTGAAGAGGCCGGTCTCGCGGATGCTGTGCCCGCGGCCGAGCTTGAGGATGATCGCGACGAGGACGTGGTTGACGGCGACGAAGGCGAGCGATGCCGTGAGCCCCGCGAGCGCGAAGCGCGCGTCCGTGTTCGTGACGAAGCCGCCGTGCGTGAGCAGGAGCCTCGAGACCCCCCACGCCGCGAGCGAGTCGAGCGTGTAGTTGCAGATGTTGAAGCCCTGGATCGCCCAGGGCGTCCGCTCCTTCAACCACTCGGGAATCGTCTGCACGAGCGGGATCAGCACGACGAGCTCGGGCGGCAGGAGCAGCGCGGCCGCGACGAGGAACAGCACCGACGTGTGGTACTGCGAGTTCCGCGGCGACTTCACCGGGAACGTGTGCGCGAGCGTCGCCGCCGTGGCGAGCGCGACGAACTTCACCCAGCCGTGCTGGATCGTCGGCGCGTTGAGATAGAACTTGCCGGCGACCGCGAGCGTCAGCACGCCGAGGCACGCGAGGTAGATCTTCGCGACGCGCGGCAGGCCGCTCGGCCGGACGGTGGGCTCCGGTGGCGGTGCCTCGTGGAGGGCGCCGTTCGGGAGCATCTCGGGGATCGCGGTCACTGCTTCACGCCGCCGAACACGGGAATTCGGGGCCGCAGAGCCATGCGGGAATTGTCGGAGCGTTTCACTCGATGGACGTCACCCGTTCGGAGGATTCGGCCCCGCCGACGCGGCACGGGCCCCGTCTCCGGGGCCCGTCGCCGCAATCAGGGTAGATCGGCCGGCTGCCTAGGGCAGCAGCCCGCTCGTCGTGCTGCAGGACCCGACGGTCGGGTCGCAGTTCGGATCGGTGATGCCGAGACTCGCCAGGTCGGAAGCCTCGGTGTCGGTCGACGCCGCGGTGATGTCGGACGTGTCGTCGTCGCCCTGGGCGTTGTCGGCCCAGGCCGCGTCCGACCACGCTGCATCCGACCAGGCCGCGTCGTCCCAGGCGACCGTGCCGTAGGCGACCGAGGCCCAAGCCACGTCCGACCACGCCACATCGTCCCAGGCGACCGTCGACCACGCTGCGTCGCTCCAGGCCGCGTCGTCCCACGCCACGTCGTCCCACGCGACGTTCGCGATCGCCGCCGACTGCCAGGCGGCCGCGTTGAACGCCTTCGTCCCGTCGCCGGCCGACACGACGTACTTGTCCAGTCCGGCGTTCGGGTTCGGCGGGTTGTAGCGCGACGTGAACATCCGGGCCGCGACGACGTTCACCTCGCCGACACCGAGGGCGCCCTGGGCGACCTTCGGCTCCGGCGTGGCGGTGGCCATCAGCGCACCCTTCACCTGGTCCGGCGTCCAGCTCGGGTGCTGGGCGAGCAGCATCGCCGCCGCGGCCGAGACGATCGGCGCGGAGAACGAGGTGCCGCTCAGCATCATGTAGCCCTTGCTGGCGTCGGTGACGTTGGCCGGCTTCTCCTTCGTCAGGGCCGAGCCCACGGGGACTGCGCCGACCATGTAACGACCGGGCGCGCCGAGGTCCGGCTTCATGAAGCCGTCCGGCGTGTACCCGTAGGCCGAGAACGGAGCCACGCTGTCATCGCCCACCCCGAGGGAGGAGCCGATGTCGGTGGCGCCCACCGTGATCACGAACGGATCGTTGCCCGGCGCGAAGTCCACGCCGCTCGGCCCGTTGCCGGTGCGGTAGTTGCCCGCAGCGGCGACGACCGTGATGCCGTTCACCCACAGGTCCTCGACTGCCTGATCGAGCGGGTCGAACAGGATGCTCGCGGGGTTCGCCGCGTGCAGCGAGAAGTTCGCGACCTTGATGTTGTACGTGTTCTTGTTCGCCAGGATCCAGTCGGCGGCCTTGATCACGTCGGAGACCGTCGCCTCGCCCTGGTCGTTCATGACGTCCAGCGAGAGCAGGTTCGCCTTCGGCGCGACGCCGGCGTAGCCCGGAGCCGAGCCGGCCGCGATGCTCGAGACGAACGTCCCGTGTCCGTAGCCGTCGCCCGCGGAGTTCGTGGACGAGACCGGCAGGATGTTGATCTGGCCGAGCAGGCGCGAGCCGAAGTCGGCGCGCGACTGGACGCCCGAGTCGACGACCGCGATCGTCGGCGCGTTGGGCGTGCCGTTCAGCCAGTCGACCGGAGCCCCGACCGCCCACGGCCAGAGCTGCGTGTTGGACATCGGGAGCAGGGACGTCAGCGAGCTGATCGTGCCCGTGCTCTGCACCGGCTCGTTCGCGACGATCGACTGCGCGAGGCCGAGCTTCGCGATCGTCAGGATCTGCCAGCCGGTCAGCGACATCTCGCCGCCGTCGATGGCCTGGAACGTCCGGCGGAGGTTCGTGCTCTGCACGTAGCCGTTGGAGGCGCCCGTGAACGAGCCGCTCCGGTTCTGCATGATCTTCTGGAAGAAATTCGCTGCCTTCGTCTTCGGATCGCCCTGGACGATCACGTCGAACGTCTGCATCGGGTTCTGCTCGATGGAGCTCAGGAGCGACGGCGCAATGTACGACTTGAGGTTGCCGTACCGCCCGCCGCCGAAGCCCTTCGGTGCCTTCACGCCTGCGCTGGCAACCGACGCCATCGCAAACGCAGCAACCAGGGCGCAAGCCACGCCGGCACGACGGCCGCCGCGGCCCCAGAGCGCATTCGAACGCGACTCGCCTCGCGAGCCGCGCCCCCAAAGCGCGTTCGAGCGATCACCGCTATTCGCTCGAGATTGCCGCATCTACCCTTACCTCTCTCCTTCCGTGTCCGATGCGCGCACGCGCACGGAGCCGCAGAAACACGTCAAGCCGCTGGAACGTAGGGCGGTAACGGGGGCGGGACGTCCCCCGGAAGGGTCAGGACCCGCGCGATTCACTCGAACGAGGTACCCCGGCCGTTCACTACGCTCGGTCGGTGCTGACGACCGTCGAGATCCAGCTCGCGCGGGCCGTCGCGGCGCTCTCGCGAGGGCTCGGACGCGGCGCCGGCATGACCGTGCCCGGCAAGCTGCTGTCGAAGCTCGACCCGGGCGCGATCGACCGCCTCGCGGCGCGCCTGCCCGCAGGAATCGTCACGATCAGCGCGACGAACGGGAAGACGACGACCGCTGCGATGGCGGCGGAGATCCTGCGGCCCCGGTTCCGGCTCGCCCACAACCATTCGGGTGCGAACCTCGTCTCCGGCGTCGCCTCCACCCTCCTCGCGGCGGGCGGCGCCGAGCTCGGTCTGCTCGAGGTCGACGAGGGCGCGCTGCCCGAGGTGCTCCGCCGCGTGCGGCCGCGCGCAGTGCTGCTCGGGAACCTCTTCCGCGACCAGCTCGACCGCTACGGCGAGCTCGAGCTGATCGCCGAGCGGTGGCGGGCCGCGGTTGCCGCGCTGCCCGCGGCGACGACCGTCGTCGTGAACGGGGACGACCCGCAGATCGGCTCGCTGCCACACGCGCTCGCATACGGCGTCGACGACCCCTCGGTCGCCCGGCCGTCGCTCCAGCACGCTGCCGACTCGAAGTACTGCATCCGCTGCGGGGCGCCCTACGACTACCGCGCCGCGTACGTCGGGCACCTCGGGGACTACCGCTGCCCGAACTGCGGCCATGAGCGGCCGCCTCTCGACGTCCGGGCAACCTCGCTCGAGCTGAACGGCCTCGAGCGTGCGGCGTTTCGGCTCGTCACGGCCGAGGCCTCGGCGCACGTCGAGCTCGCCCTGCCGGGGCTCTACAACGTCTACAACGCGCTCGGAGCGGCGACGCTCTGTCTCGCGCTCGGCGTCGGGCTCGACGAGATCGCGGCGGGGCTCGGACGGTTCAGCGCCGCCTTCGGGCGGTTCGAGCGCATCCCCGTCGCCGACAAGCGGCTGCTCCTGCTGCTTATCAAGAACCCGGCGGGCGCGAACGAAGCCGTGCGGACGCTCGTCGACGGCGGCGCACCGCGGGTCGCGGTGATCGCGCTGAACGACGCGATCGCCGACGGGCGCGACGTCTCGTGGATCTGGGACGTCGACTTCGAGCCGCTGCTCGAAGGGATCGAGACGGTCGTCGCGACCGGTGAGCGCGCCGCGGAGCTCGCGCTTCGCTTCAAGTACGGCGGCCTCGGCGAGGACCGGATCGTCGTCGAGCCCGACCTCGAGCGCGCGCTCGACCTCGGCCTCGAGCGAACTCCCGACGGCGGCGAGCTCGTGGTGCTGCCGACGTACACCGCGATGCTCGCGCTGCAGCGCGTCGTCGCCGAGCGCGGGTTGGCGAAGCGCTACTGGGAGCGCGCGGCGTGACGTCCATCCGCGTCGGGCACCTCTACCCGGACTACCTCAACATCTACGCCGACCGCGGCAACATCGCGGTGCTCGCGAAGCGAGCCGCCTGGCGCGGGCACGAGCTCGACGTGACGGCGATCGGCATGGACGAGCCGATCGTGCCCGGTGCGCACGACCTCTACTACGTGGGCGGCGGACAGGACCGCGAGCAGTCTCTCGTCGCGGAGAACCTCGCTGCGAAAGCGGCGCCGCTGATCGAGGCAGTCGTCGGCGAAGGCGCCGCGCTGCTCGCGGTGTGCGGCGGCTACCAGCTGCTCGGCCGCGGCTACCGCGGCTTCCACGGCGAGGACATGCCGGGCGTCGGTCTGCTGCCGCTCGAGACGGTGGCCGGCACCCGGAGGATGATCGGGGACGTCCTGCTCGACACCGAGCTCGGACCGATCGCCGGCTTCGAGAACCATGCCGGGCGGACGATGCTCGACCCGGGCGCCGAGCCGCTCGGCCGCGTCGTCGCCGGGTTCGGAAACGACGGCGAGAGCGGCTACGAGGGATGCAGGCTCGGACGCGCGATCGGGACGTATCTGCACGGGCCGCTGCTGCCGCGGAATCCGCAACTCGCCGACTGGCTGCTCGCGCAGGCGCTCGCCCACCGCACCGGCGGGGAGCCGCCCGAGCTCGCTCCCGTCGACGACGCGCTCGAGGCGCGTGCGAGCGAGGTCTCCGCGGAACGTGCCCGGGCGCGAGGAGGCCGTTACTGACCTACGCACATGTGTCCACAGGCCCAGTGGGCGTGGGTACACATGTGCGCCGCGTACGCCCGCACACGCGCGACGTCATCCGCGGGCGGCCTTGACGATGCGCTCAACCGCGCTCTGCAGCTCCGGCGGCACGCTGCCGTTGCCCGTGTAGCGCCGGTAGGCCTTGCGCGGCTTCCGTCCACGCCCCCGCGCCGTCAGACCGGACACGGCCTCGAAGTCCGGAGTGAGCACGATCGTCCGCCGGCGCCCCGCGACCTCGAGGATCTGCCGGTTGACGATCGCCTCCGACTCGACCGGTCGCTGCCCCTTCTGGGCGTCGCGGTCGTGGACGACGACGTACGGGATGCCGCACGCGTTGCAGATCCGCGCGAAGAGCGGGATGTTGCCCTTCCCTCCGCACTCGAGCACCACGATCCCCTCCTTGTCGGGCTCGATCCCGAGCGCCTCGAACACGAACGGGAAGGCGAGCTTCTCGGTGCGTCCTTCGACGAGCAGTGCCGCCCGTGCGAGGAAGAGCTCGGCGCGGTCGCCGTCGAACTCCGAGAGCACGCGGAACGCTTCCGCCTCCTCGAGCGGCTCCGGCTGGAAGAGCGTCGTCCCCTTCGTTGCGTGATGGCGGACGAGCGCGAGCTCCTCCATCCGGTCGACGCTGAGGAAGACGGGCGCGTGCGTCGAGTAGAGGATCTGGTTGCCGCGCTGCCCGAGCATCCGGATCACCCGGAAGAGATGCCGCTGCAGGTGCGGGCTCAGATAGAGCTCCGGCTCCTCGATGAGGAGGACGAAGCGACGCAGGTGCGATGCGAGCAGGCGCTCCATCCCCATCACGAGCTGCAGACCGCCGTCGGCGGCCGACCAGTGGTGTGCAGGAATCGGGGGAACGAAGAGCTGGGCGACGTCAGCGCCCGCGCCGGTCACGGGCGCGACGAGCGTCCGCGGCCGGAGGTTGGCCGGAAAGAAGAGGACGGGCGGCGAGCCTGCGCGGTTCAGATTCAGCGTGTCCGGCGGCGTGGCGTCGAGGAAGATCGTCCGGCTTCGTTCGACGTCCGCCTCGAGGTGGATCCGGCCGGACGTACCCTGCGACACGTCGTCGATCGTCGGCGGTGGCGCGGCCGCCTCGAGCAGCGTCCAGATCGCGGTGAGCACCGTCGATTTGCCGCTCGACGCCTCGCCGACGAGCGCGCAGACGGACCGGGGCTCGAACTCGAGCTCTCGTGCCGCGCGGTATCCGCCGATCGTGATGCGCTTCAGTGGGGGCACGGCTCTCTACGGTGCCCAGAGTGCGCCCAGGTACACCGCCGGGTCACCGGACTCCCAACGCCGGAGGAAGCGCTGGATCGGCGGATGGAGCACGACCTCCTCGAGCTCGCCGCGGTCGAACAGCCGATGGCCGCGGACCGCGGCATCCTCCGACGTGACGGCCTCGAGCGAGCGCCCGGAGAGGTCGGCGGCGAAGATGATGTGGACGACGTGCTTCGTCGAGAGGCCGCGCTGCGGCGCGATCGAGTCGACGAGCGCGACCGGCCCCTCGACCGGCAGCTCGTCGTTGATCCCGACCTCCTCGCGCAGCTCGCGACGGAGCGCGTCGGTGAGGCTCTCCCCCGAGTTCACACCGCCGCCGGGCAGGAGCCAGTACTCGCCGCGACCCGGCTTCTCGTGCCGGCAGAGGAGGATCCGGTCCTGCCAGCGCAGGACGGCGGACACCCGGATGCGCGGCTCGTCGGTCATCGGAGCTTCGACGATCCGAAGCCGCGAGCGCCGCGCTCGCTCGCCGGCAGCTCCTCGACCTCCACGGGAGCGACGAGCGAGACCTCCTGCACGACGAGCTGCGCTATCCGCATGCCGGGCTCGACGACGAACGGCTCGCGCACGTCCGTGTTCAGGAGCGTCACTCTGAGCTCGCCGCGGTAGCCCGCGTCGATCAGGCCCGGTGCGTTGACGATCGTGATCCCGTGCCGCGCCGCGAGACCGGAGCGCGGCTGCACGAAGCCCGCGAAGCCGTCCGGGATCGCGACCGCGAGACCGGTGCCGACGGTGGCCCGCTCCCCCGGCGCGAGCTCGACGCGTTCGCATGCGGCGAGGTCGAGGCCGGCGTCGCCGTCGTACGCGCGCGTGGGAACGACCGCGTCGTCGCGCAGCCGCAGGATGGGCAGCTCGATCACGGATTCGAGACGAGGTAGGGCGCAAAGCGGCGGATCTCCCGCCGCGGAAGCCGCGCGACGACGAGGACTCCTTCGCTCGTGTCCTCGCGCTCCTCGATCGGAGCTCCGAGCGCGTACAGCTCGTTCAGCTTCCCGCCCTCGCCGTACGGCAGGAGCAGCCGTACCGGCTCGAAGCGCTCCGCGAAGCGGTCGGCGACGCGTTCGCGCAACGCGTCCAGGCCTTCGCCGGTGAGCGCCGAGACCTGCAGTGCATCTGGATAGCGATTGGCGAGTCGGCGTCGCTGCTCGTCGTCGATCGCGTCGACCTTGTTGAGGACGAGGTCGACGGGAAGCTCGTCCGCTCCGATCTCGTGCAGGACCGCGTTGACGGCTGCGATCTGCTCCACGAGCTTCGCCTGCGGCGCCGATGCGTCGACGACGTGCAGAACGAGGTCTGCGACGAGCGTCTCCTCCAGCGTCGCCGCGAACCCCTCGACGAGCTGGTGCGGCAGCCTCCGGACGAAGCCGACGGTGTCGGTCACGAGATACCGCCGCCCGTCGTATTCGAACGCCCGCGTCGTCGGATCGAGCGTCTCGAACAGCCTGTCGCGCACCGAGACGGTCGCGTCGGTCAGTGCATTCAGGAGCGTCGACTTGCCGACGTTCGTATAGCCGGCGAGCGCAACCGTCGGCGTCTCCGTGCGACGTCGCTCCTTCCGGCGCACGTCGCGCTGCCGTTGCAGCTCCTTCAGCCGCTCCTTCAGCAGTGAGACACGCCGGCGCGCGATCCGGCGGTCCGTCTCGAGCTGCGACTCGCCCGGCCCTCTCGTGCCGACGCCGCCGCCGAGCCGCTCGAGGTGCTGCCACATCCCGCGCATGCGCGGCAGGTTGTACTCGAGCTGCGCGAGCTCGACCTGCAGCTTCCCTTCCGCGCTCACGGCGTGCTGCGCGAAGATGTCGAGGATGAGCTCCGCGCGGTCGACGACCCGCGCCTGCAGCTCGTTCTCGAGCAGCCGCTGCTGCGACGGGGACAGCTCGTCGTCCACGAGGAGGACCTCGGCCTGCGCGGAGGTGTATGCCTGCTTGAGCTCGTCGAGCTTTCCCTTGCCGACGTAGCTTCGCGGGTCCGGATGGGGCTTGTGCTGGACGAGCCGGCCGACCGGCTCGACACCGGCCGTGCGCGCGAGCTCGACGAGCTCGGCGAGCTCGTCGTCTGCGTCCACTCCCTGCCCGAGCACGGCGAGGACGAACCCGCGCTCGGGCTCGAGGCCCGGAACGGGGTCGGGCTGTCGCACCGCCATCTGCAGGTCATTATGACGACTGCCGTGCCCTCCCCCGACCTCGCCAGCCGCACGCTGCAGCTCGTCGACGTGCCTTCGGAGAGCCGTGCCGAGCAGGCGCTCGTGAAGCTCGTCCGCGAGCTCGTGCCCGGCGACGCGGCCTACGACGACGGGGACGTGCTCCTCTACGGCGACGGGCCGATCCTGCTCGCCGGCCACCTCGACACCGTGCCCGCGCAGGGGAACATTCCCGGCCGCGTCGCCGACGGCGCCGTGCACGGGCTCGGCGCGAGCGACATGAAGGCCGGCGTCGCGGTGATGATCGAGCTCGCGCGCGCGGGCGTTCCCGGCCGCTACCTCTTCTTCACGCGCGAGGAGGTGCCGGTGGCCGAGAGCCCCCTCCCCGCGCTCTTCGCGAGCGGCCGCCTTGCCGGCGTCGAGCTCGCCGTCGTGCTCGAGCCGACCGACTGCATCCTCCACGCCGGCTGCCTCGGCAACATCCAGGCGCTGGTCACCTTCCACGGCGAGAGCGCGCACTCGGCCCGGCCCTGGACCGGAGTGAACGCGATCCACGAGCTCGTGCGGGGTCTCCAGGACCTGGTCGAGCTGGAGCCTCGCGACGTCGAGCTCGACGGCCTCGTCTTCCGGGAGGTGGTGAGCGCCGTGCGCGTCGAGGGCGGGATCGCGTCGAACGTCGTCCCGGCGCAGGCGACGGTCGAGCTGAACTACCGCTATGCGCCGGGAATCGCGCGCGCCGAGGCGGAGCAACGGCTGCGGGAGCTCGTGCCGTCGGGCCGGCTCGAGGTGCTGAGCAACTCGCCGTCAGCGCCGCCCGCGCTCACGAACCCGCTGGCCGAGCGCCTGCGCGAGCTCGTCCCCGAGGTCGCGCCGAAGCAGGCGTGGACGCCGGTTGCGCAGTTCGCGGAGCAGGGCATCGACGCGATCAACTACGGCCCGGGCCTCACGCGCTACGCGCACCGCCGGGACGAGCAGGTGCCGGTCGAGAACCTCCACCTCGCCTACGAGACGCTGCGTACATTCCTCTCGTGATCAATCCGACGCTCGCGGAGATGGCGACCTACCCGTTCGTCCGCCTCGAGGAGGCTCGGCGCGACCTGCTCGCGCGCGGGGTCGAGGTGATCGACTTCGGCAAGGGCGATCCGAACGAGCCGACGGATCCGATGATCCGGCAGGCGCTCATCGACGCGCTGCCCGAGCGGGCGCCGTATCCGCTCGCCGCCGGTCTGCCCGAGCTGCGGGAGGCGTGCGCGCGCTGGTGCGCGAGCCGGTTCGCCGTCGAGCTCGATCCGGCGACGGAGATCGTGCCGACCTACGGATCCAAGGAGGCGATCTTCTCGCTCGCGGAGGTGCTCGACACCCGGGGGCGCACGGTCGCGTTCGGCGAGCCGGCGTATCCCGTCTACGAGCGCGGCGCCGAGTTCGCGGGCGCGACCGTCCGCACGCTGCCGCTCGAGCGCGAGCACGGCTTCCTGCCCGACCTCGACGCGATCCCCGCAGACACCGCGATCGTGTGGGTCAACTATCCGCACAACCCGACGGGCGCGGTCGCGCCGATCTCGTTCTACGAGACGCTCGCCGAGCGCGCGCTCGAACAGGACTTCTGGATCGCCTCCGACGAGGCGTACACGGAGCTCTGGTTCGACGCGCCGCCGCCGTCCGCCCTCCAGGCCGGCCGCTCGCGGACGATCGTCTTCCAGACGCTGAGCAAGCGCTCCTCGATGACCGGCTATCGCTCCGGCTTCGTCGCAGCGCCGCCGGAGGTTGTCGCCGCCCTCAAGGCATACCGACCGACCGTCGGCACCGCGCCGCAGGAGTTCGTGCAGCGCGCATCGGTCGTGGCCTGGAACGACGAGCGCCATGTCGAGGAGACGCGCCGGCGCTACGCCGCGAAGCGCGAGGTGATGATCCCCGCGCTCGAAGCGAAGGGCTGGGAGATCGTCGCGAGCGAGGCGACGATGTACCTCTGGACGATCGGACCCGACGTCGACGAGCTGCTCGAGCACGGGATCCTCGCCTCTCCCGGCTCGTTCTTCGGCCCGAGCGGCGACGGCTACGTGCGCTTTGCGCTCGTGCCGACGCTCGAGGAGTGCACGCGCGCGGCGGAGATCATCGCGGCGCTGTGAACACGGTGCAGACGATCGCGGCGCTCGACGCCGGCGAGCTGCGGGTCGCCGAGAAGGTCGACGGCGAGTGGCGGGTGAACGAGGACGCGAAGGAGGCGATCCTCGACTACTTCCGCATCCGCAAGCTCGAGCCGATCGAGGTCGGCCCGTACGAGTACGTCGACAAGATCCCGCTCAAGCGCGACTACGCCGAGCGCGGCGTGCGCGTCGTGCCGCCGGCGACCGCACGCTACGGCTCGTTCCTCTCGCGAGGCGTCGTGATGATGCCGAGCTACGTCAACATCGGCGCCTGGGTCGGCGCGAACACGATGATCGACACGTGGGCGACCGTCGGCTCGTGCGCGCAGATCGGCGCCGACGTGCACCTCGCGGGCGGGGTCGGGGTCGGGGGCGTGCTGGAGCCTGTGCAGGCGCGGCCCGTGATCGTCGAGGACGGAGCGTTCATCGGCTCGCGCTGCATCCTCACCGAGGGCGTCGTCGTCGGCGAGCGCGCCGTGCTCGCGCCCAACGTCTCGCTCACCGGATCGGTGCCGGTGATCGACGTGACCGGCGCCGAGCCGGTCGAGCATCGCGGCTACGTGCCGCCCTACTCGGTCGTCGTCCCCGGTACGCGTCCAAAGGAGTTTCCGGCGGGAACGTTCCAGGTCGGCTGCGCGCTCATCATCGGCCGGCGCAGCGAGCAGACCGACCTCAAGACGTCACTGAACGACGTGCTGCGCGAATACGAGATCGCGGGCTAGTGCGTCGACGGCACGGCTGACGCGGGAGTCAGTCGGCCCGGCGTGCATAGCCGGCCGTCCCGTTGCGCACCGAGTCGAGCGCGAAGCCCGCCTTCTCGAGCACGCGTTGCGACGCGACGTTCCCCGTGAGCGTGTGCGCGACGATCCGCTCGACGTCCGGCTCGGCGCACAGCGCCTCAGTGAGCAGCCGAACGACCTCGGTGCCGTGACCTCGGCCGCGACATTCGGCCGCGAGGCCGAAGCCGATCTCGACCTCGCGGTCGAGCGGACCCGTCGTGCCGCAGTCTCCGATCACGACGCCGTCGTCCTCGACGAGCCAGACGCGTGCGCCGCCCTCGGCGAGCCGGAGCCCGTCGCGCGTGTCCTCGTGCGGCCAGCCCTCGACGTGGTCGAGCCCGTCGAACTCGCCGGCGACGATGCGCCGCGCGCGCTCGGCGCTCAGCGGCGCGAGCGCGATCACGCGCGGACGCGCTCGGCCGGCCCGATCAGCGTCGCCCGTCCGTCCTGCAGCCGGACGCGCAGGTCGCCGCCGGGAAAGTGCACGACCACGTCGCCGTCTCCGAACGCGGCCGCGGCGACGGCGACCGCGCTCGAGCCGGACGCCGTCGTCTCGCCGACGCCGCGCTCCCAGACCCGGGCGGTCACCTCACCCGGCCCCTCCCGGCGCGCGACCTGGACGTTCGTGCGATTCGGGAAGCGCGGATGCGTCTCGAGCAGCGGGCCGAGCTCGTCGAGCCGCGCCGGGTCGTCGAGGACGACGGCATGCGGGTTGCCGACGACGACCGGCGTGAGCTCGATCCCGTCGACGGTCTCCGGCGCGCCGATCTCGATCTCGCCGAGATCGGACTCGTACTCGTCGCCGACGCGGCGGACGTCGACGACGCGCGGGCCCACGTGCACGCGGACATGATCGGAGCCGGACCGCTCCATGAGCCACGCGGCCGCGATGCGGGTTCCGTTGCCCGACATCTCCGCGAGCGAGCCGTCGGGATTGACGATCGCGATGGAGACGTCGTCACCGTCGACACCGAGCACCTGCACGACGCCGTCGAGGCCCGGCTCCATCACGTAGTTGTCGCTATCCGCGACGAGGTAGACGTTCCCGTGTGCGTGCCAGCTCGACGACGTCATCTGCGATCTTCTCGGCCGGGCGGTTCGCCTCGACCATAACGAGACCCGGGATGCGCCGCATCCACTTGCGCTGATATGCGGCGTAGCGCCGCGTCCGAACGACGATCGCCTCGATCGCCTCCTCGCGCGGCAGCGTGGCGATCTCGTCCAGCCCGAGCGTCTTCCGAGCGGTCGACGAGAGCGGCCCGGCGAGCGCGGCTCGCACCTCGTCCTCGACGCCCGCCTCGAACATGGCGTGCGTGCGCTCGACGATTCGCTCCTCGAGCACCTCCTTCGGCACGTCGAGCCCCACGACGACGCTCGGATGCCGGTACTCGTACTTCCAAAGCTCCGAGCGCCCGGGGCGAAGCGTCTCCCCCACCTCGGCGAGCTCGAGTGCCCGCACGACCCGCCGGCGGTCGTTTCGGTGGATCTGCGCCGCGGCGGGCGGGTCGACGGAGGCGAGCCGGGCATGGGCGGCCGCCGGGTCCTCGTCGTAGAGCCGTTCCCACCGCCCGCGTACGGCCGGCCGCGGCGCCGGCGGCAGGTCGAGCCCTGCGAGCGCCGCCCTGAAGTAGAGGCCCGTGCCGCCGACGACGACGGGCGTGCGGCCGGCTGCGACCACCTCGTCGATCGCGCGACGCGCCAGCGGGGCGTACTCGCCCACCGAGGCCTCGTGATCGAGCGGCCAGATTGCGACGAGGCGGGCCGGCGACTGGTTCGTGAGGATCGGCAGGCCGCGGTAGACCTGCATTGCGTCAGCCGATACGAGCTCGGCCGGCAGGCGTTCGGCCACGGCCGCCGAAACCCTCGATTTGCCACTCCCGGTCGGCCCGAAGATGCCGATAACCGTCACCGGTGCATTCTCGCCTGCGTTTAGTCTGGGTGATCGTCTTCCGCTTCGCCCGTAGAAGCCACATGGAGCGAACCCGGGCAGAGTCGCTCGCATTCGTCGTCGCCAGCACCGCGATCGCGCTCGGGACGCTCGTCGCCGTCAGCTGGGTCGCCGGCTTCGAGCACGTTCTGCATCGCCTCCAGGCCGTCGATCCCATCTGGTTCGCGACCGCCTTCGGCGCGCAGATCGTCGCGTACGTCGGCTACGTGCTCGCCTACCGCGAGGTCGCGCGAGTCGAGGACGGCTGCGACATCGCGACGAAGGACGTCGTCGCCGCGGTGACCGCCGGCTTCGGCCCGTTCGTCGCGCGCGGCGGCTTCGCGGTCGACGTGCACGCGTTCAAGCAGGCGGGTCTCTCCGACACCGAGGTGCGCACCCGGGTGCTCGGGCTCGGCGCGCTCGAGTACGCGCTGCTCGCGCCCGCGGCATGCGTCGTCGCGATCCAGCTGCTCGCAGACGGGCACTCGCCGTCGCTCGGATTGACGCTGCCGTGGGCGATCACCGTGCCGCTCGGGTTCATCGGCGCGCTCTGGGCGGTCGAGCATCGCGAAGGGTTCCGCTCGCACGCCGGCCGGCGGCGTCATCTCGCCTACGTGCTGGACTCGGTCCACGTGCTCAAGTGCCTGTTCGTACGGCCCCGCCACTTCTTCGGGCCGCTCGGCACGGCTATCTACTGGTTCGGCGACATCTTCTGCCTGTGGGCGTGCCTGCAGGCGTTCACGCACGGCACGCCGAACATCCCGCTCCTGCTGCTCGGCTACGCGACGGGCTACGCGCTGACGCGGCGGACCCTGCCGCTCGGCGGCGCCGGCGCGGTCGAGGCGCTCCTGCCGTTCGCGCTCTCGTGGTGTGGGATCTCGCTCGCGGCGGCGGTGCTCGCGGTCTTCGCCTACCGCGTGTTCAACCTGTGGCTGCCGATCGTGCCCGCCGCCATCGGGCTGCGCTCGCTGAAGGCCGCGACCGCCGCCGTCTGAACCCCGCCGAGCGTCGTCGAGGTCGCGCGGTCGATGCGCACGTCGACGAGGTCGCCCGGCCGGGCGTCACCCGTGAAGTTCACCGTCGTGTTGCGGCGCGTCCGGCCCCGCAGGAGCGCGGGATCCGTGCGGCTTGGCCCCTCGACGAGCACGTCCTCGACGCCGCCGACACGGGCGGCGTTGCGCTCGCCGGCGATGCGCTGCACCACCTCGACGAGCCGCTCGATCCTGTCGCGCTTCACGTCGTCCGGAACCTGGTCGACCATCGCGGCGGCGTCGGTTCCCGCGCGCGGCGAGTAGACGAACGTGAACGCGGCGTCGAACCCGACCTCCTCGACCACCTCGACCGTCTCGCGGAAATCGTCCTCCGTCTCGCCCGGGAAGCCGACGATGATGTCGGTCGTGAGCGCGAGGTCCGGGATCGCCGCACGCAGCTCCTCCACGAGCTTCAGGTAGCGCTCGCGCGAGTACGTCCGCCGCATCGCCTTGAGGATGCGCGTCGAACCCGATTGCAGCGGCAGGTGCGCGTGCTCGCAGACTGCGTCGCAGTCCGCCATCGCCTCGATCACCGGGCGGCGGAAGTCCTTCGGATGCGGGCTCGTGAAGCGGATTCGCTCGATCCCCTCGACCGCGTCGCACGCCCGTAGCAGCTCGCCGAACTCGGTTCGGAGGTCGGGCAGCAGGTCGCGGCCCCAGGAGTTGACGTTCTGCCCGAGCAGCGTGAGCTCGCGCACGCCGGCCGCCGCGAGCTGCGTCACCTCGGCGAGCACGTCTCCGGGCCGGCGGCTCACCTCGCGGCCGCGCACGGCGGGGACGATGCAATAGGAGCACGTCGAGTTGCAGCCCATCGAGATCTGCACCCACGCCTGGAAGGGCCGCTCGCGGTGCATCGGCAGGACGGCGGCAAAGCGCCGTTCGTCCGCCGTCCCCCACGCACCGCGCGCGACACCGAAGCCGCCGGCCCCGAGCCACTCGCCGAGATGGGAGATCGTGCCGGGCCCGAACGCGACGTCGACGTCCGGATAGAGCGAGAAGAGCCGCTCGCGCTGCGCCTCGGCGTAGCAGCCGCCGACGGCGATGATCAGGTCCGGCCGCCGGCGCTTGCGCGCCGCCGCGTCGCCCATGTAGGCGGCGAACTTCGTGTCCGGCTTCTCGCGGATCGTGCAGGTGTTGAAGACGACGACGTCGGCATCGTCCTGGCAGCTCGCCTCGCCCAGGCCGAGCTCCTCGAGCATGCCCTTGATGCGCTCGCTGTCGTGCGCGTTCATCTGACAGCCGAACGTCGTGACGTGATAGCGCCTGTGCATGGGTGAGCGGCTCCGACCGGGAGTCGCCGGCCACGATACCCGCCCCGAAACGCGGCCTTCGGGCTCTCAGGCCGAGCGGGTCTCCAGGGCCTCGGACACCTTCGGCGCGAGCTTGGGATTGCGCTCCACGAAGGCCTGGAAGTCGCGCGGGCCGAGCGCCCAGCAGACGAGGTCGCTCTTCGCCCTGATCGTCGCCGTCCGGCGCACCCCGGTGCTCAGGGCGATCTCGCCGAAGAAGTCACCCGCGATGAGCGTGCGACGCGGCTCGCCTTCGACCGAGACCTCGGCTTCGCCCGACTCGATCACGAAGAACGCCGCCCCGCGCATGCCCTCCCTGACCGCGACGTCGCCGGCGGCGAATCGGTGCTCCGTCATCGCCGCGGCGATCTCTGCGCGCTCACGCTCGTCGAGCTCGGCGAAGAGCGGGACGCTCTCGAGCACCGTCGTGACGTCTGCCACCAGGCGGTTATACCGCGATCCCGAGCAGGAAGGAAGCGTCGTCGGCTAGGCAGCCTGGATCGGCGTGTCCGCAGGCGCGGAGGCGGCCGTCGGCTCGCCGTTGTCGCTGCCGTTCTGGACCGCCGCGTGGTTGCGCGCGACATCGACGGCGCGGCTCTCGCGGATCACCGTCACCTTCACCTGGCCCGGGTACTCGAGCTGGTCCTCGATCTCGCGCGCGATCTCGTGCGACAGGAGCGCGGCGCCCTCGTCGTCGAGCGCGCTCGGGCTGACGATCACGCGGATCTCGCGACCCGCCTGCAGCGCGTACACCTTCTCGACCCCGGGCTTCGACCCCGCGAGCGCCTCGAGCGACTCGAGCCGCTTGATGTAGTGCTCGAGGCTCTCGCCGCGCGCGCCGGGGCGGGACGCCGAGATGGCGTCCGCGGCGATCACGAGCACGGCCTCGACGGTCTGCGGCTGCACCTCGTAGTGGTGCGCCTCGATCGCATGGACGACGTGCTGCGTCTCGCCGTAGCGACGCGCCAGCTGCGCCGAGATCGCGGCGTGCGACCCCTCGATCTCGTGCGTCATCGACTTTCCGATGTCGTGCAGCATCGCTGCGCGCTTCGTCGTCTTGACGCCTGCGCCGAGCTCCGTGGCCATGATCCCTGCGAGGTGCACGACCTCGAGCGTGTGCTTCAGGACGTTCTGGCCGTAGCTCGTCCGGAAGCGCAGGCGTCCGAGGATCTTCACGAGCTCCTCGTGGAACGGCCCGCAGTTGGCCTCGAAGACCGCCTGCTCGCCGGCCTGGCGCACGATCTCCTCGAGCTCCGCCTTCGACTGGTAGTACGTCTCCTCGATCCGCGCCGGGTGGATGCGCCCGTCCTCGATCAGCTTCGTCAGCGTCAGCCGGGCCGTCTCGCGGCGGAGGCCGTCGAACGACGAGAGAACGACGGCATGCGGCGTGTCGTCGATGATGAAGTCGACGCCGGTGAGATGCTCGAGCGCGCGGATGTTGCGTCCCTCGCGGCCGATGATGCGGCCCTTCATGTCGTCGGAGGGAAGCTCGACGACCGTCACCGTCGTCTCCGACGCGTGGCTCGCCGCGACGCGCTGCAGTGCGTCGGCCACGAGGTTGCGGGCGCGCCGCTTCGACTCGGCCTTCGCCTCCTCCTCGAGCATGCGCACGCGGCGCGCGAGGTCGTGGCGGACGAGCTCTTCGCCGCGGTCGAGCAGATGCTGCCTCGCCTCCTGCTGCGTGAGTCCCGCGATCCGCTCGAGCTCCGCCTGCTGGGCCGTCTTCGCCTGCTTCATCTCCTCCTGCAGCTGGCGGAGGTGCGTCTCGCGGTCGGCGAGGCCCTGGTCCTTGCGTGCGAGGTCGACGAGCTTCCCCTCGATCTCCTCTTCCCTCGCGAGCACGCGCTCCTCGATCTTCAGGACGGCCTCGCGACGGTCGGCGAGCTCCGCGTCGATCTTCGCGCGGAGCTGCACCGCCTGCTCGCGGGCTTCGATCTGCGCTTCCCGGCGCACCGCCTCCGCCTCGCGCTCCGCGTCTTCGATCAGCTGCCGCCGGATTCGCCGCGCCTTGCCGACGCCCGTGGCGCCGAAGACCTGCACCGAGAGCAACGCAAGCGCGGCTCCCGCTGCGATCCCGATGGCCACTCCGATGGCGATCAGCACGTGCCGAGGCTCCTCGGTCGAGTTGCCGCATCCGGCATCGAGCCTGCCAGTGCGCGGCCCGGAGTCTCGCTCTCTTCGCCGCACGCGTCCGCGCGCGGCCCCTCGCGACGCGCGCTAGCCCGCCGCCTGCCTCCGTCGTCTGGTCGTGGACGTCGTGGTCATCGTGGGTCTCGAAGGGTCAGCGATTCTCGGAAAAACGCAATATGCAGGCAAATGTCGGGTGAAGCTGGATGTCGGATCGTAGCGCGGTCAGGCTCCGTCCGCAAATCCGGCAACGTCCTCCAGGGTCGAGGGGTCGAAGCCCTTCGCCGCGAGCCGTCGGAGCGCCCTGGGGCCTGCGTCGGCCTCCAGGAGCGCGCGTGCCCGCGCCGACTCCGGCTCGAGCGCAGCGAGGGCGCCTGCGACCGCCTCTCCGGTGAAGCCTTCCGCCTCGAGCCGGGCCCGGATCGCGGCGTCCCCGAACCCTCGCCCGGCGAGCCCGGTCGCGCGGCTGCCTGCCACGCGGCCGTCGTCGAGGAGGCCGGCCCGCTCGAGCGCGTCGAGCGCATCGGCCGCTCCCGCGCGTCCCGAGAGCCGCTCGGCGAGGCGCTGCCGCGAATGGTCGCGGTGCCGCAGCGCCCGGACGGCGACCTGCAGCGCCTCCGCGCGACGGAGCTCCCGCGCGAAGGTACGCGCGGTCTCGCGGTCGAGCGCCCGTCCTACGGCGAGACCGCTCCGGACGACGGCGTCCGCGGGCGCGAGCCGCCACGTGGAGCCGTCGAGCTCGATCTCGACGCGCCCCCGCGGCCGCTCGCGCAGCGCGGTGACGATGCGCACGGCTACTCGGCCGCGCCGACCTCGGCGACGGCGGCCGCAGCGGCTGCGGCCTTCGCGGCCTTGCTCGACGGCTCACCGTTTTCCGGCACCTCCTCGAGCACGGGCAGCAGGCGCGCCGAGACGACCTGCTCGGGCCCGATCTCGAGCTGGATCTGCTGGAGGATCTGCTGCGTCACGTCGGGATGCTCACGCAGGAACGCCGTCGCGTTCTGGCGTCCCTGGCCCAGCCGCTCGTCGCCGAAGCTGAAGTAGGAGCCCGACTTCGTGACGACCTTGCGCTCGCTCGCGACGTCGAGCACCGTGCCCTCCCACGAGAAGCCGGTGCCGTACATGATGTCGAACTCCGCCTGCTTGAACGGCGGCGCGACCTTGTTCTTCACGACCTTCACGCGGATGCGGTTGCCGATCGCCTCGACGCCTTCCTTCAGCGTCTCGATGCGGCGGATGTCGAGACGGACCGACGAGTAGAACTTCAACGCGCGGCCGCCCGGCGTCGTCTCCGGGTTGCCGAACATGACGCCGATCTTCTCGCGCAGCTGGTTCGTGAAGAGGCAGATCGTGTCGGTGCGGTTGAGCGTGCCCGCGAGCTTGCGCAGCGCCTGCGACATGAGCCGTGCCTGCAGGCCGACGTGCGAGTCGCCCATCTCGCCCTCGATCTCCGCCTTCGGCGTCAGCGCTGCGACCGAGTCGATCGCGACGACGTCGAGCGCGCCCGAGCGGATGAGCAGCTCCGCGATCTCGAGGGCCTGCTCGCCCGTGTCGGGCTGCGACACGAGCAGGTTGTCGATGTCGACGCCGATGCGCTTCGCGTACTGCGGGTCCATCGCGTGCTCGGCGTCGATGAACGCGCAGATACCGCCGCGCCGCTGCGCCTCCGCGATCACGTGGTAGACGAGCGTCGTCTTGCCCGACGACTCGGGGCCGAAGACCTCGACGATGCGTCCTCGCGGCAGGCCGCCGATACCGAGTGCGAGGTCGAGCGCCAACGACCCGGTCGACACTGCGCCGACCGAGACGGCCGCGCGGTCGTTCATCTTCATGACCGATCCCTTGCCGAACTGCCGCTCGATCTGGCCGAGGGCGACGTCCAGGGCTTCGTGCTTGTCCACTGCTCTCAGCCTCCTAAAGCGACAGATTCCAGGACTGCGTACTCCGCCCCGCCGGGGCGTAGCCGTGACAGATAAGCAGCCGCGTCGGACGGAACAAATGTTCCCACGGGCGGCGGCTCGAGGCGGAGCCGGGGCCGCTCGCGGAAGCGGGCGACGGTGACGTGCGGCAGCCAGGCCCGCGCCTCGCGGCGGTAGACCCCGAGGGCCTCGAGGCGGGCCTGGAGGTCCTGCGCGAGCGCCGTGGCGCCCCCGTCCAGATCGTCGAGCACGAGCATCGCGACGCTGCGCGTCTCCCGGTAGCGGGACGGGGCAAGACGCACGTCGGGCGGGGCCGACGCCGCGGCCGCGCGAAGCTCGCCGACGATCCCCGGGAGCTCGGCGGCGGGCCGGTGGCCGAGGAAGGCGAGCGTGACGTGCAGGTGCCCGCGCGGAACGGCGCGGACCCCGCGCAGGGAGCGCAGCTGCCACGCGACGAGCGCGTCGACGACGTCGCCCGGCAGGCGCAGCGCGAGGAAGAGACGCAGCCGCTCATCGCCGGCCACGCTAGCGGCGGCGGTCATACGGAATCGTCAGGGCTCTGCAACAGGCGACGCACGAGATGGAGCGCACCGACGACCGAGCGCGCGCGGATCGACGCGCGGTCACCCGGGAAGGAGAACTCGCGGCCGAACCCGCCGTCAGGCCCCTCGGCGTGGAGGTAGACGAGGCCGACCGGCTTCTCGTGCGTGCCGCCGTCCGGCCCCGCGATGCCGGTCACGGAGACGGCGACGTCGGCGCCGAGCCGCTCGCGCGCGCCGCGCGCCATCGCCGCGGCGACCTCGGGCGAGACCGCACCCTGCTCGGCGAGCAGCTCGCGCGGGACGCCGAGCTCCCGCTCTTTCACCTCGTTCGCGTACGAGACGATCCCGCCGACGACGACGTCGCTCGACCCCGGCACCGAGGTCAGTCGCGCCGCGACGAGCCCACCGGTGCACGACTCGGCGGTGGCGAGCGTCCAGCCGCGCGCGCGACAGAGCTCGAGCACGCGCTCCTCCACCCCGCGCCCGTCGCGCGCGTACAGCCATTGCTCGATCGGCGGCAGCAGGCGCGCTTCGAGCTCGTCGGCCCGCCGCTCGGCGCCCTGCTCGACGACGACGTCGACATGGATCTCGAAGTCGCGCGCGCAGATCGTCAGCTCGACGCCGTCGCCGTCGCCGCCTGCCGCGACGAGCGCCTGCGCGATGGCGGACTCGCTCACGCCGAAGAAGCGGAGCTGCCGGCGCGACGGCGCGCGCGTGCGCGCGAGCAGCTCGCGGAACGGCGGCAGGTCGAGCGCAGCCGGCCAGAGGCGCTGCAGCTCGGACGGCGGGCCCGGCAGGATCACGACGAAACGGCCGCCCTCGCGCGGGACGAGGAGCGCGGGAGCCGTCCCGGCCAGGCCGACGACGACCGCGCCGTCCGGGACGGTCGCCTGCTTCGTCACGCCCGGCGCGAAGTCCGCGTAGTCGCGGCGCAGGCGCTCGGCCGCCGCACGCGAGACGCCCTCGATCCGCCGCTCGAGCTCGCGCTCGACGTGCAGGCCGACGCCGAGCGCCGCGGCGACGAGCTCGACCGTCCGGTCGTCGTGCGTCGGGCCGAGCCCGCCCGAGGTGAGCACCGCGTCGCCGTCGGCGAGCGCCGCCCGCAGCACCCGCTCGAGCTCCTCCGCCGAGTCGCCGACGATGTCGATGCGCACGACCTCGAGCCCGAGTCGCTCCGACTCGCGTGCGAGAAACGGGCCGTTCAGATCGGTTCGATCGCCGCGCACGAGCTCGCTGCCCGTGACGACGACGACCGCGCGCGGCCTCGTCAAGAGCCTGCGCGCGCCGTCTTCGTCGGCGTGACGACGACCTTCAGGTTGCGGCGCGCCGGCAGCGAGATCGGCTTCCCCGCGAGCTTGAAGCGCACGCCGACCGGATGCCGGACCGAGAGCCAGAACTGCTTGCCGAGCAGAAACTCGGCGTCGCCGGCGCGCAGCGTTCCCTGGTAGAGCACGCGGCCCGTCGCCGAGCGGCGCCGAACCTCGAGATAGGTGCCCTTGCCGCGCCCGACGAACTGCAGCCCCACGGGCGGCGCAGTCACCTGGTGCTTCGTGACCGTCGGCGCGGTCGGGGCACTGCTGCCGCCGAAGCGCCAGGCGACGATCACGAGCGCGGTGACGACGGCGATCCCGGCGAGCGCGGCGAGCACGACCTTCTTCTCGAAGCCGCGGTCCTGGCGGCTCCGCGCGCGGCGCTGCGGCATGTCGTCGAAGCCCTCGACGACGTGACGCGAGTTGTACTCGTCGACGTACAGCTGTCCGTCGAGGCCGAGGAAGTCGGCGTACGAGCGCATGAAGCCCTTGATGTAGGTGCCCGACGGCAGGACCTCGAACTCCTCCTCCTCGAGCGCGCGGATGTACTTCGCGCGGATCTTCGTCGCGAGCTCGACCTGCGGATAGTCGAGGCCCTGGCGCAGCCGCGCCTCGCGAAGGCTGTTGCCGATCTCGAACACGGCTCTCGATTGTAGGCCCGTCCGAGCCTGGAAACGCGTCAGAGCGGAGAATAGGCCTGCCGCGTGTCGGTCTCCGCGACGACGAGCGAGGCCCGGCCCTACCCCTCGAGGCGCAGCAGGAGCTCGTAGACGCCGACGGCGATCGAGCCCGAGCACGCGCAGCAGAGCCCGATGACGGCGAGCACGCGTCCGAGCCGGATCCGGCCGCGGCCGCCCGCCCGCTCGAGCGTCCAGCGGATCCGCCCTCGCGCGCCGCGCGCGAGCAGCAGCGCGGCGATGCCGAGGACGACCGCGCCGGGGATCGCCCACGCGGCGTCGAGGGTCGTATAGCCGGACGTTCGGCGGACGAAGACGATCGCGGCCGGGACGACGGCGGCTGCGAGCAGGCCCAGGATGACTGCGAACGATGCGCGGTGGTTACTGCTTCGCATACGGACGGCCGACCGCTGCCGGCGGGATCGAGCGCCCGATCACGCCGGCGACGGCGACGAGCGTGAGGACGTACGGGAGCGCCTGGAAGAGCACGGCGTAGCCGCTCCAGCCGGGGACGGTGCCGAGGCTCTGCGCGAGCGCGCTCGAGAAGCCGAAGAGCAGTGCCGCGGCGAATGCGCCGCCCGGCCGCCACCTTCCGAAGATGAGCGCGGCGAGCGCGATGAAGCCTCGGCCTTCGGTCATGTTCTGGTTGAAGGTGTGCACGTAGCCGATCGAGAGGTAGGCCCCGCCGAGGGCTGCGAGGATCCCCGAGAGCGTGACCGCAGCGTAGCGAGTCCCGAAGACGGAGATCCCGACGACGTCGGCGGCCCGCGGGTCCTCCCCGACCGAGCGCAGGCGCAGGCCGAACGGCGTACGGAAGACCGCAACCGACGTGGCGGCGAGCACGACGAAGGACAGCCAGACGAGCAGGTTGAGCTGACCGAACGCCTGCGCGAAGAAGTTGCCGGCGGTCGAGATCGTCACGTTCGGGATCTCCTGCGAGCCGCGTAGCGTCGGCGTGCCCGTGAAGCCGTAGATGTCGACGAAGAGGTAGCCCGTGATGCCGAGCGCGAGGAAGTTCACCGCCGTCCCGCCGATGATCTGGTCGGTGCGGAGGTGGATCGCGAAGAAGGCGTAGCCGAGCGCGAGCACGCCGCCGGCGACGGCCGCGAAGACGAGTCCGACGACCCACGTGCCGCTGACGACCGCGCCCCAGATCCCGAAGAAGGCGCCCGTCAGCATCATCCCCTCGAGGCCGATGTTGA
>Ga0070741_10006209_pt1 | contig 25863 bp, 24 predicted proteins | sample Coa_R1_4_FD_66440 | JGI IMG/M metagenome (GOLD analysis project Ga0070741, IMG submission 66440) | Surface soil microbial communities from Centralia Pennsylvania, which are recovering from an underground coalmine fire - Coalmine... | ecosystem: Environmental > Terrestrial > Soil > Unclassified ... | reverse complement strand
GTAGTAATCACACTCACTCCCCCTTCCTTTGTAGGGAAGGGGGTTGGGACATATTCCAACGGCGAACGCATCGTAGTAATCACACTCACTCCCCCTTCCTTTGTAGGGAAGGGGGTTGGGGGGTTAGGTCTTTTTAGAGACGCATGAAACTAGTCGTCGGTTCCGATGAAAAAACGTATTTGACCGAACGCGTCTGCGCCGAATTGAGCAAACGCGGGCATGCGCTCGAATTGGTCGGTCCGTTGTGCGACGAACCCTTGAATTGGGTGCAGGTCGCGCAAGCGGTTGCGGAACGCGTGGCGGCGGGACGCGCGGAGGAAGGCATTTTGTTTTGTTGGACGGGCACGGGCGTTTCGCTGGCTGCCAACAAAGTGCCGGGCATTCGCGCGGCATTGTGTCATGATGCGGAAACCGCGCGCGGCGCGCGTTTGTGGAATCGCGCGAATGTGTTGTGTATGAGTTTGCGCGCGACCTCTGAAGCCGTCGCGCAAGAAATTCTCGACGCGTGGTTCAACACACCGCTTGGCACAGACCCGAGTGATTTGTTGGCGGTCGAGCAGGTCGAACAAATCGAAGCCAAATATTCCAAAACGCGTTGAACGTTTCAACGTTGGACGTTCTAACGTTCACGCACACCACCATGCAAATCAAAATCAACCACGCGACGCTCGAACTCGTACAGGGCGACATCACGCGCCAAGACACTGACGCGATTGTGAATGCAGCGAATTCGTCGCTGCTGGGCGGCGGCGGCGTGGACGGCGCGATTCATCGCGCGGCGGGTCCGCAGCTGTTGGCGGAATGCCGCACGTTGGGCGGCTGCGCGACGGGCGACGCGAAAATAACGCGCGGTTACAATCTCAAAGCAAAATATGTCATTCACGCGGTCGGTCCCGTGTACCACGACGGCGAACACGGCGAACCTGAATTGTTGGCATCCGCGTACCGTCGGTCGCTCGAAATTGCGTACGAACACAAGTTGTCCAGCGTCGCGTTTCCCGCGCTTTCGACCGGCGTGTACGGGTATCCGTTGGACGCAGCGGCGCGCATCGCCTTGACGACGATACGCGAATTTTTGCAAACACATGACGCGCCGCAATTAGTGCGGATGGTTTTGTTCGACGCGCGCGCGTATCAGGCGCATGAACGCGTGCTGCAAGAATGGCTGGCTTGATTCATTTTGATGGACGAAAAATATATTCAAGTCAACGGTTGGCGCACGCGTTACGTACACGCGGGCGAGACTGGACCGAATCTGATTTTGATTCACGGGCTGGGCGCGTCATTGGACTCGTGGATGTTGAATGTAGATGAATTGGCGCGAGATTTTCGCGTCTATGCGCTCGACATGCTGTATTTTGGCAAAAGCGCCAAGCCGCCGCATGACCCGACGCCGATGGATTTCACGGCGTTTGTGCGCGGGTTCATGGATGCGCTCGGCATTGCGCGTGCCACACTGGTCGGGAACTCAATGGGCGGCGCGATTGCCGTACGCACGGCGATTGATTCGCCCGCACGCGTCGAGCGTTTGATTTTGGTGGACCCCGCCGGTTTCGGACGCGAATTGGTGTGGTGGCTGCGCGTGCGCACACTTTTCGACATTCGCCTGCAAGGCAAACCTTCGCCGCGAATGCTGCGCTACGGCTTGAGCCAAGTTTTCTACAATCCCGACCGCGTGCCGCCAGCGTTGGTGGACGCGATGTTGGCGCTCAACGAGGAACCCGGCATGTCCGAAGCGTACCGCCGCGTCATTCGCCTCGGCGTGAATTGGCGGGGGCTCAAACCCTTGCTGCTGCAAGAGATTCGGGATGCCGCGCATCAAATTCGCGTGCCGACCTTGATTGTGTGGGGCAAACAGGACCGCGTCGTGCCGGTGAGTCATTTGGCGGCGGCGCAGGAAAAAATTCCGCACGCGCGCACGTTCATCTTTGACGAATGCGGACACGCGCCGCAGATTGAACATCCCGATAAATTCAACGCGTTGGTGCGCGAATTTTTGTACGAGACGCGTTGAGCGCTCTCGACAAATAAAAGAGACGAGCGGACAATTGTTCGCTCGTCTCTTGGCAAAACCGAGTGGGAGTCAAGCCGTTTTCCCGCGCCACACTTGCCACAAAATGCCAATGCCGATAATCACGAGGATGAGGGGCCACGCTTGACCGACCCACATCAAAAGGTTCATCGCCGCGCCGCCGAACCATAACGCCACGCCGATGAAACCAAGAATCGCCGCGACGACCAACGCCCACCAATGCGATACGCGGGTGAACAGGAGGGACAGTACGGAAATTGCCGCGAACCCCCCCGCAAGACTCAACAGCATGAGCGCGCCAACCTGTTCTTTGACCAGAATGCCGGTTGTGGACATGGTCAAGAAAATGCCTACGGCGACGCCGCCCAAAATTCCTGCGGGAATGAAAAAGCCGGATTGACGCGTCAAGATGCCCCAGACCAAAAAGATGAGCGCCAGTCCGCCGGTAATCAGCCAACCCATCGCGACGTTTTGGTTCAACTGGGCAATGAAAATCAGCAGCCCAATCAAAATCAACCCAATGCCGCCGACCACGCTATTCCGTTGTTTCTCGGTCATTGACTTGAACATGGGTTTGCCTTTCTCCTGAAAATGATCGCCCCCTCACCCCTAACCCCTCTCCCGATGGGCGAGGGGAAATTTGGGTTCGACAGGGGTGAGCCAGCGGCTAATGCGCGACTCGTTCCCCAATGTACAGATCTGCTTTTACAGGGTACACCAAATTTGTACCAACAGCGTACGCATCAAGTCCAAGCCAAGTCTTGAATTTGTCGCGCGCGTGTTTGGAGTTGTGTCGTCAAAAAACGGCGCGCATTTGTTTTCCCTTGTCCGGGCGAGAAGGGCAGCGCGTTTATTTGACATGCTCCATTCCGTGTGTTATATTACGCGGCGCACGTGGGGGCGTGGTGTAGCTGGCCTAACACGCGGCCCTGTCAAGGCCGAGACCGCGGGTCCGAATCCCGTCGCTCCCGTTCAAATAAAACAATGCGGTAGTTCGGAATCATCAACCGAAACTACCGCGTTTTCTTTTGTTTGGAGTCGAACCGTTCAGCGCGACGGATTCAATTTCGTATATCGTAACAGCAGCGCATTAACGGCAACGAGTAGCGAACTGCCGCTCATTGCCAGCGCGCCGATTTCGGGACGCAGCACCAAGCCGAACGCGGGATAGAAAATGCCCGCCGCAATGGGAAAGGCAATCGTGTTGTAGCCCGCCGCCCACCACAAATTTTGGCGCATCTTGGCAACGGTCGCGCGTGAAATCTCCAGCGCGTTCACCACGTCCAACGGATTGCTTTGCATCAAGACCACATCCGCCGCTTCGAGTGCCACGTCCGTGCCTGCGCCAATCGCAATGCCCACATCCGCTTGCGCGAGCGCGGGCGCGTCGTTGATGCCGTCGCCGACCATCGCCACTTTGATGCGTGCCGATGCATGGGACGCTGAAACAGACGCCCCGACGCCGCGCTGCAATTCTTGTACCTTGTCTGCTTTTTGTGCGGGCAGAATTTCGGCAAAGACAGTTTCAATGCCCAATTCGCGCGCAATGCGTTCCGCCGTCGCGCGATTGTCGCCGGTCAGCATCGCTACTTGAATACCTTGCGTGCGCAATTTTTCTACCGCCGCTTTGGAAGTGTCGCGCACCGCGTCCGCAATCGCAATCAAACCCGCCAGTTGTCCGTCCACTGCCGCGTAAACGACTGTATGCCCTGTGCTTTCTAATTCCTCCGCGCGCGCCGCCATTGTCTCTAACGCAATGTTATTGTCGCGCATCCATTTGCGATTGCCGACGAGTACGGTATGTTCGTTCACCAGCGCACGCACGCCGTGCCCCGGAATCGCTTTGAAATTTTTTGGCGTGACCAACGCGAGATTTTGCGCGTGCGCTTTTTTTACAATCGCTTGCGCGAGCGAATGTTCCGACGCCTGTTCGATAGACGCGACGAGCCGCAAAATTTCGGATGGGTTGTTCTCCGAATCCGCCATCTGCCATCCCAAATCCGAAAGCACCACGTCCGTCACTTCCGGCTGCCCGCGCGTGAGCGTGCCCGTTTTGTCAAAAATAATCGCGCGCACTTGAGAAGTTTCTTCCAACGCGGTGGCGTTCTTGAACAAGATGCCGTGCTGCGCGCCCAAATCGGTGCCCACCATGACCGCCGTCGGCGTAGCAAGTCCCAACGCGTCGGGGCACGCAATCACGACGACGGTTATCGCCATTGTCAATGCCCACACGAACGGTGTCGCCTCGGACGGAATCCACGCGCGACCGAGTGTCAGCCAGCCCAGCAGCGTCAATGCGCCGATGAGGATGGCGGCGGCGACAAGCCACTGCGCCGCGCGGTCGGCGAGCCGCTGCGCGGGCGCGCGCGAATTTTGCGCGGTCTGTACGAGTTTCACGATTTGCGCGAGCGCGGTGTCGGCTCCGACTTTGGTCGCGCGAAATTGGAACGCGCCAGTTTTATTGATCGTCGCGCCAATCACCGCATCGCCCACTTTTTTGGTCACGGGCAGAGATTCGCCGGTCAGCATGGATTCGTCCACCGACGATTCGCCTTGCGTCACGATGCCGTCCACCGGAATTTTGTCGCCCGGTCGAATCACGACAATGTCGTTAACTTGCACCTCCGTGGTGGGAATTTCCAGCGTTTGCCCGTTGCGTATTACGGTCGCCTGCGGCGGCGCGAGGTTCAGCAGGGTTTGAATCGCGTGCGACGCGCCCGCACGCGCGCGCATTTCGAGCCAATGTCCCAACAACACAAAAACGAGCAGCAGCACCGATGCTTCATAAAACACCTCGCTGTCGAAAAAAAACGTCGCGCCGATGCTGAATAAATAGCCCGCCAACACAGACAAGGTGACCAACACTGCCATATTGAGCGTGCGATGTTTGAGCGCGCGCCACGCGCCGGTGTAAAAAACCCAGCCGCTGTACAAAACCGGGGGCGTCGCCAGCAAAAACGAAAACACCTTGATGTTCAAACCGAACGGCACGGGCAAATGAATGTTGAGAAATTCGATGAACAGCGGCGAATAGAGAAAAACAGGCACGGCAAAAAGTAGCGCGACCAAAAAGCGATTCCGCATGTCGCGCACCATCGCATCCATGCTCATGCCCGCGCCATGCCCCATCTCGTGCTCGAGGGTATGCTCCATCGAAGCCGTCGCTGCCAGTTCCGCCGACGGCGCGCGTTCGGGGCGCGGCATGACGTGTTCCGCGTATTCGGCGTGCTTGACTCGCGCGGGCATTGCGTGTCCCGCGTGTTCCATCGTCATGGCGGCGGACGGGTCTTGGGGTTTGACCAAGTGACGCGGCGTCGAGACCAAACACGCGAAATTCCCTTGGTGTAATATTTTTTTCAACGCGGCGACAGAGGTTTTGGTTTCGTCAAAATGTACGGTTGCTGTGCCGCTCATGAAATTGGCGTGAACATGCTGGACGCCCTCGACCTGCATCAAGCAGTGTTCGATGCACTGCGCGTCGAGCACCGACTTCCAATTGGTGATTTCGAGCGTTACGGTTTGCATGACCAAGCCCTCACCCCTAACCCCTCTCCCAACGGGAGAGGGGGAGATTTCCGAATCAGCGTGAACAGTCTAGCAGACTCGAATTGCGGATTCAAGCGGCATTTCACGCAAATCGAATCATTTGTTCACAAGTTCTTCACAGCGCGCGCCTAGAATGCAAGCGAAAATGTTTTGGACAAAAGCGCAGTAATTTCTGGTTGAATGCAAACCACTAATCGTCTGCGCGATGAATGCAGGAGGCAAGACAAATGAAACACTCAAACAAAATTTTACTTGGCATCGGGATTGTGACACTGCTGGCGTTGGGATTCGTTGCCAGCGTGTGGTTCGTCACTCCGATTTATGCGCAGGGACCGTGGCAAGGCGGCAATGGGAACGGCTATGGCGGTTACGGTGGGATGATGGGCGGTATGATGGGCGGCGGCATGATGGGCGGCTACGGCTGGACACCATCGCAGGTGATTACCCCAACCGCGCCATACGGCGGCTGGGGCTGGCATGGAATGCCGTGGGGCGGCTTTGGCGGCATGATGGGCGGCGGCATGATGCGCGGCTATGGTTTCAATCCCGCGCCAAACGCCAAAGCGCTGTCCTTGGACGATGCTGTCTCGCGCGCGCAGCAGTATGTGGCTGCCTTTGGCAATTCCGACTTGCAATTGGATGAAGTGGAAGAGTACGCGTGGAATTTCTACGGCGTGGTCAAGGAAAAGAGCACCGGCAACGGCGCATTCCAATTCATCATTGACAAGTACACGGGCGCGGTGTATCCCGAAATGGGTCCCAACATGATGTGGAATCTCAAGTATGCGCCCATGGCGGGCATGATGGGCGGCTTGTATTCAACAGCGTCGGGAGCCATGTCCGTGAGCGAAGCGCAAGCGCGCGCCAATGCCGAACAGTTCTTGCAAGCGAATTTGCCCGGCGTAACCGTGGAAGAGAAAGCGGACAAATTCTATGGCTATTACAATTTCGACGCGCTCAAGGACGGCAAAACGTACGGCATGTTGAGCGTGAACGGTTACACTGGCGCGGTTTGGTACCACACGTGGCACGGCGATTGGATCGCGACAAAGGAAATGGAATAGCGCTCTGCTATCTCTGTCGTGCTCCATACGAGGCGCACAACGGACGAATCACAGCGGCAGTGTGAACCAGAAGGCGCTTCCTTGCTGCGGCACACTCGTCACGCCGATTTGTCCGCCGTGCGCCTCAACCCATTGTTTGGCAATGGCTAGTCCCAACCCCGCGTTGCCTTGCGCGCGTGAACGCGACTTGTCCGCGCGCCAAAAGCGTTCAAAGACATGTGCCAAGTCCTTCGGCGCAATCCCCGCGCCGGTGTCGCGCACTTGGACGCGCGCAAAATTTCCTTCACGCGCGAGTTGCACCGAGACCGTGCCGTGGGGGGGGGTGTACCGCAGCGCGTTGGACAAGAGATTCCGCAGCACCTGTTCGATGCGCTGCGCGTCGAGATTCATCGGCGGGATGTTTTCCTCAATCTGCGCGGTCAGGGTGATTTGTTGCTCCGCTGCTTGCGCTTGAAACGCGGCGATGGCGCGTTCGACCAGCGCGCCTAAATCGGTGGGCTCGCGCGTCAAGGTGAGCTGTCCCGCGTCCGCCAGCGCGAGTTCGCGCAAGTCGGCGACGAGACGCGTGAGCAAAAGCGTTTCGTCGTGCAGAGAAGCAATCTGTTCCTGATTGAGCGGAAACACGCCGTCCATCAGCGCTTCCAGATGACTGGAGATGACGCCGATAGGATTGCGCAATTCGTGCGCGATGTCAGCGAGCATATTGCGGCGCGCGGTTTCCGAACGCGCGAGATGATCCGCCATCGCGTTGAACGAACGCGCCACGCGCGCGATTTCGTCATTGCCCTGCGCGTCGGCGCGCGCGCTCAGATCGCCCGCCGCAATTTTGTCCGACGCATTTGCCAGCGCATTCAACGGCGCGGTGATTTGGCGAAACAGCACAAACCCCAACGCCAACGCGATGACGCCTGCCGCCAATCCCGCGAGGAGCAGTGAGCGATTCACCTGATTGAGAAAGGCTTGCGCCGCAGGGTCATCGAATCCGCTCATCATATCGCCCTCCACGACGAGCGTCCCCACCGTTTGTCCATTCACCTGAATCGGCGTGCCTGTCGCGAGGAGTGTAGGCGAAACCGTTTCGCCCGCGTGTCCCGGCAACGTATCGGCAACGACAATGCCCCGCGCATCGGCAAGCATGACATGATTCGACGCAGACGCGCTCATCATGCCGCTCATCATGCCGCGACTCATCATCTCGCTCATCGAGCCGTACACTTGCCCGCCTTGCGCGAACAAAGCTTCCACGCCGTCCCAACTGCCGCGCGCGCGATAATACGCGGCGAGTTCGTCGGTCAAGTCTTGGATTCGCACCATCGCGCCTTGAAACATGAATTGGCGGAACTCGCTGGTCGTCGTTTGATTGACGATGACCGAGACGACGACGATGGCGACGAGAATCACCAACACAAACGCGCCCATTAAACGGACAAACAAACTCGGTCGTGGCATATCTGAAAAGTTTCCTCGCCTTGCGTGAGGGGGGGGTGAGGCGTGCGTCAAACATTCATGACGCGCGCGACGTTTTGTCCTCCGCGAATTTATAGCCCACGCCGAACACGGTGATGAGATAGCGCGGCTGTTTCGGGTCGTCGCGCAATTTCTGACGCAGGTTTTTGATGTGCGCGTCAATCGTGCGCTCATAGCCCTCGAACGCGTCGCCTTGCACAAGGTCCAGCAATTGCAGTCGCGTAAACACACGCCCCGGATGTTTCATCAACGCGGCGAGCAGTTCGAATTCGGTCGGCGTCAAATCAATCGGTTCGCCGTCCACTGTGACGGTGTGTTTTTGCAAATCCATTTCGACGGCGCCAACGCGCAACATTTCGGGGGGCGCGGTTTCGCCTGCGACGCGGCGCAGCACGGCGCGCACGCGCGCCACCACTTCGCGCGGGCTGAACGGTTTGGTGATGTAATCGTCCGCGCCGAGTTCCAGCCCAATCAACCGGTCGGTCTCTTCGACGCGCGCGGTGACCATGATGAGGGGAACGTTGGACTCGGCGCGCAAACTGCGCGCCACGTCGAGTCCGTCCATTTCGGGTAAATTGAGGTCGAGCAGTACGAGGTCGGGTTTGTCGCGGCGGAACGCGGCGAGCGCCTGTTTGCCGTCATGCGCGCTGCTGACGGCAAAGCCCGCTTGTTCCAGATAGCCGCGCAGCACATCCACAAATTTCTTTTCGTCGTCCACGACGAGAATTTTCTTGCTCACGGCTCTGTATTTTACCAGACGCGCGAGCGAACGGCGCGGCGAATTGGAATTCCATAGAATGAGCGGTTAGGGCTTGGAAAAGGTGAAATGCTTTCGCATTGCAGCGGCTTGGCAACGCCCTTTGTTCAGACCGCGATGTTCAATGGCAGGGCTGCTCACGTATAAAAGAATCGCAGCATGTCCCAGTTTTGCATCACATCGTAAATTGCAATCGCAATCAAAAGGATTCCGCCGACGCGATTCAAGAACTGGCTGTGGCGCGCAAAATGGATTGTCAGTTGGCGACGGAGTGAACCCGAGAGCAGTGAAAGAATGAGCAGCGGCAGTCCAAAACCCAAACCGTACCAAATAAAGACCCAAAATTTGTCGAACGCCTCTTGCAGGGTGAACGAAATAGCAAAGATGGCGACGAGCAGCGGACCGGAACACGGCAGCGCGATTGGTCCATAAAGCAATCCGTACACGTACGCATTGAGAAATGGGTGTTGCAAAACGGGAACGCGAATTTGCGGCAGCGTCTTGAACGGATTGTGGTCAAGCAAAAGCAACACACCCAAGGCGAGAATCAACAAATCGGCGAGCGGAATCAGGACGGTCATCGCGCGGCTGATCGAGACGGCGAGTAGCGCAATCAATGCGCCAAGCGCGAGCATCATGCTCAAAACTCCGCCAAGCACAAACAAGCCGAGAAACGCAAATCGTCTGTTTTCGCCGCCGGACGTTTGCGCGGCAAGATAGGCAAGATAACCGGGGTACAGCGGAAGGACGCATGGACTCGCGGCAGACCAAACGCCCAACACAAAAATAGTGAATGCCGCATTCATTTGCCATCACTGCGCCAGATAGGGCGCAATCGTGTTTTTGAGCGATTCCGCACTCTTGATGCCGTACGGCAAGCCGTACACTTTGCCCTGGCGGTCAATGATTAGCATGGGCGCGAGCGGCGGATTCAAATATTCCGCGCTGTACAAATTCCCCAAGGCACGCATGACCTCCAACGGCGCAATGGCGAAATGCCAATCGTAGCTATATTGTTTGGCGTACGCTTGAAGCGAGGGCGCATCTTCGTGAAAATCTACATCGAGACTAATCGAAACCAAGTCCGACGGATTGCCGAGCTGCTGTCGCGCGTGGAGCACTTCATTTTCTTGCGCGCGACAATTCGGACACCACTCTGCCATCGTTTCAAGCAAAATCACTTTGCCCGCAAAATCGTTGATGGTAAAAGTTTTACCTGTCGTTACATCCGTCATCGGAATCCGAAACCAATCGGGGGTTGAAGATGCGGACACTGTCGGTGCAGACAACGTGGGCGCGGGCAACGTGGGCGCAATTGTTCCTTGCGCGGCAGAGCTGCACGCGGAGAACAATAGAGACATCAAGACGAGTACGACGCAAACGATTGGAATGGACGCGCGCTTGAAAGGAACACTCATCCGTGTCGTTTCCGCATGTAAAACAGACTTTGGATTCCAATAAAGATGAGCGTGAGAATGCCCACGCCGATGCGCGTCCACCATGAACTCAACGTGCCGTTGAATTGCAGGATGGACACGATGGTGCCGTAAATCAACACGCCAAACAATGTGCCGATGACGTTCCCGACGCCGCCCGTTAACAAAGTGCCGCCCATGACGACCGAAGCAATCGCGTCGAGTTCCATGCCGGTCGCAAACTGTCCATATCCTGCGAGCAGCGAAATGCTAAACACAATGCCCGCCAGCGCCGAACACAAACCGCTGAACGAATACGCGATGATTTTGGTGCGAGCGACCGGTAAACCCATCAACAAAGCGGATTGTTCATTGTTGCCAAGCGCGTAAATGGTGCGCCCAAAACGCGTAAAAAAGGTCACATAGATTGCGACCAAAAGCATCAACGGCGCGACGAGCGTCGGAATGTAAACGTAGACGTTCTTGAGAAAAGGAATGTAAAGCGGCGTGAGCGCAAGGGATTTGTAAAACGGGTCCGTAATCGTGACCGAACTGAGACTAATGAGATAGGCTACCCCGCGCGCGAAAAAGAGACCCATGAGCGTTGCGATAAAGGGCTGCACTTTGAGGTAATGAATGATGCAGCCCATCGCAAACCCGAACACGACGCCCATGCCAAGCATCAATGGCATCACTACATAGGGACTCACACCCGCCTTGAGCAGAGCCGCAGAGGCAGTGGACGTCAGCGCAATCATTCCGCCCACCGACAAATCAATCCCACCGGTCAGAATGACAAACGTCATGCCGATGGAAACCAGCAGCAGACTGCCATTGTTAATGAACAGGTTAAAAAACACCTGCGGTTTCTGCATCGCCGGGTACAGCTGCCCACCCACAAAATATGCCAGTAGAAAAATGACGATGGTGATGAGCAGAGGACCATTGCCGAGCAGGAGCAGTTTGATGCGCTGCGCGAGATTGCTCAACGCAGGGCTGTAGCGAACCGAAGGCATTCTCATCTCTTGCGCCATGTACGAGTCCTCCCCAATCATCATCGGCACGCGACCACGTACGATGCCAAACCGGCGCGGGGACGCGGTCGCGCGTCGCCGCTCAAGGTGCATCGTGCCGAGAGCGTGAGGATTGGCGCCCCTTCCGCTCCAACCGATTCAAAATGCGGCGCATATAGTCGGAATACAAAATGATGACCGCAAGCACCAACACTGCCTTTGCCGCCAATAACGCGTTCGCCGGAACACCGACGGTATACACCGTAATCGTGAATGTCCAAATGACCAGCGCGCCCAGAACGCTCGCAAACAACGAAAAGCGTCCGCCGGACATCAAGGTCCCACCCATGACAACCGCCAAAATCGCGTCGAGCTCATAGTTCAGACCGATGTTGTTTGCATCGGCGCTGTGAACATACGAGCTGAGAATCAAACCGGCAATCGCTCCGCAGAATCCGCAAAAGGTGTACGCCAACAGTTTGACATTGGGCTCGTTGATGCCGCTGTAATACGACGATTTAGAATTCAGCCCGACCGATTCGATAAACAACCCGATGGAGGTCTTGCGTACGCCAATCCAAGCCAAAATCAACACGACCGCCACAATGTAAATGGAAACCGGTAATCCGAGAATGAACCCATTGCCAAACCAGAAATAGGGAGTGTAGTAAATGGTCATGATTTGACCATTCGTAATCAATTGGGCAATGCCGCGTCCCGCCACCATCAAAATGAGCGTTGCGACCATCGGCTGAATGCGCGCGCGCGAGACGAGAAACCCATTCCACAATCCGCACAACGTCCCCGCCGCCAAATCCGCCAATACAATAATCGGCAGCGGCGTATTCGTAGCGTCTTTGGTCAGAATATCATTCGTGATTAATTTGTTGCCGAGCGCGGGATTAATCAGGACCGCGCCCATCGCCGCCGAAATCGCAATCACCGCGCCTACCGACAAATCAACGCCGCCGGTCGCAATCACCAATGTCATGCCGATAGCCACCAGCATCAACGGCGCACCGTCGTTCACCACGTCTATCAGATTGCCGTAAAGATGACCGTCCTGAACGCCAATCTTGAAAAAGCCGGGCGCGTACAGCGCATCGAAAAGCAAAATGAGCAAAAGCGCGAGGAGGGGCCAGAACACCGCGCTTTCGCGGATTCGTCTCCGGCGGGATTGAACCGGGCGCGGGCTGACGCGCAGCTCGCGCCCCAGCGGCGCGTGCTCCACGGGCGGCGTTGCTGATTCAATCGCACGGTCGGAATTTGCGGCGCTTTCCGTAAGATTTTTCATAGGTTCCCTGCCATGGTGTGCATCACCATTTGGTCGTCCACGTCGCCGCTGTATTCGGCTGCCTTTTTGTGGTCGCGCATCACAACAATGCGCTGACTAATCCGCAGCACTTCTTCCAGCTCCGAAGAAATAAACACAATGGACTTGCCTGCGGCGGCAAGTTGCAGCACCATCCTTTGAATTTCCGCTTTCGTGCCTACGTCAATTCCGCGCGTCGGCTCATCCAAAATCAATGCGTCTGGATTGGTCGCAAGCCAGCGCGCCAAAATGACCTTTTGTTGATTCCCGCCGCTGAGGTTTTTGACCAATTGGTCCGGCGAAGGCGTGACGATGTTCAACAGCTCGATGTAATGCTGCGCGATCGCATTTTGGCGTGACTTGTCCAAAAATTTGAACCAGCCAAAGCGCGCTTGCAGCGCCAGAATAATATTTTCGCGAATCGTCAAGTCGCCCACGATGCCTTCGGCTTTGCGGTCTTCGGGACACAACGCCACCCCGCGTTTCAAAGATTCTAACGGCGCAAAATTTTTCACGGGCTGATTGTTGACCGTAAGCGTGCCGCTGTCGGGTGTATCCACGCCAAAGAGCAATTTCGCCATCTCGGTGCGCCCCGAACCCAATAACCCGGCGACGCCCAACACCTCGCCGCCGTAAAGCGCCACATCCACCGGTTCGAGGGAGCCTTTGCGCCCCAAACCTTTTGCTTCAATGATAGGCTTGGCTTGGCGCTGCTCGCTTTTGGCTTTGACGCGCGCCATCGCATCGAGGTCAGTTACACTGCGTCCCAACATTTTCGCGACGAGCTCGATACGCGGCAGCACAGCGGCATCGTATGTGCCGACGAGTTTGCCGTTACGCAAAACCGTAATGCGGTCCGCAATCTGATACACCTGCTCCAAAAAGTGGGTAATGAAAATAATGCTGATGCCTTCAGATTTTAATTTCCGCATGACATCAAAGAGAAGATTGGTTTCGTTGGTATCCAAACTCGATGTGGGTTCATCGAGAATCAAAATTTTCGCATGAGCGATTTCCAATGAACGCGCAATTGCGACCATTTGTTGGATTGCTAGGGAATAATTCCCCAATGGTTGAGTGACATCAATATAAATATCCAGCCGCTGCAGCGCCTGCTTTGCCAATTCGTTCATCTTGCGCCAATGAATCGCGCCAAAACGACGCGGCTCGCGCCCGAGCATGATATTTTCCGCAACCGAGATGTTGGTGCACAGATTGACTTCTTGATAAACGGTGCTGATGCCCAGGGATTGCGAATGCTGTGGCGAGCGTACTTGGACAGGTTTGCCGTCCAGTGCAATCGTGCCGTGGTCAAGATGTTCCACCCCCGTCAGTACTTTGATGAGCGTGGATTTGCCCGCGCCATTTTCTCCCATCAAGGCGTGCACTTCGCCTTGACGCAAGGTCAAGTCAACATCTTCGAGCGCGGTTACCCCCGGAAAGGATTTCGTGATTCCCTTCATCGTGAGCATAGTGCGCGTTTCTGCCTGCGACATAGCGTGCCTCTTGATCGAATGCCGATTGGAGCGAATGAATAGAGTCCCGCGTGTAGGGCGCGTTGCTGACAGGAGAAGCGACGTTGGGATGCAACGCCGCTTCTCCGGCTCACATCAATGCTACGTAATCGCGTGCGCGTGTAGGCGGCTGGACTTGATTCTAGTACTGCCGCGTCGGCAGCAGCTCGGCGGCTTTGTCCGGATAGTACACGGTTTCGTTGGTGAGGACATTCTTTTCGACGGGTTGACCGTTCATGAGTTTCAACGCCATTTCCATGACTTGCGGACCCAGAAGTGGATTGCATTCTACGTCGGCTTGGAACCAGCCATCCACCATCGCCTGGAATCCACCGCGCGTGCCGTCTACCGACACAATCTTGAGGTCGCCGGGCTTGACACCGGCTGCCTTGAGCGCTTCGATGGCGCCAATCCCCATGTCGTCATTATGAATGAACAATCCTTGAAAATCCGTGCCCGGTTTATATTTCTTGAGAAAGGCTTCCATCACGGGCTTGGCTTCGGCGCGCGTAAAGTTGCCAGTTTGCGAATCCAAAATCTTGATGTTCGAGTTCAACGCTTCGCGGAAGCCTTTGGCGCGACCGACCGCCGCGCCCGAGCCGGTCGTGCCGGACAATTCGAGCACGGCACCGCCATTGGGCAGCAATTTGTTGATTTCTGCCGCCGCGCGTTTGCCTTCCAATTCCATGTCCGAGCCAATGTGCGCGGCGTACAGCGATGGGTCGGCGCTCACACTGCGGTCTACGATAATGACCGGAATGTGCGCGTTCTTGGCTTCGGTCAAAACAGCTTCCCAACCGTCTTCAACCACCGGCGGTAAGGCAATCACATCTACGCCCTGTTGGATGCACGCGCGAACGGCGGAAATTTGATTTTCCTGTTTCTGCTGCGCGTCGGAGAACACCAGTTGTTTAATGCCCAACTTTTGAGCGGTTTCTTTGAACGAAGCGGTATCGGCAGTGCGCCAGTCACTTTCAGCGCCGAGTTGCGGGAAGCAGAGCGTCATGTCTTTATATTGGCAGTTTGGCGCGCAACTTGCGGCGCCAACCGCCGGGGCAGCGGATATGGCGGTGGGTTGCGCGGGCGCCGCGGCGCTGGTCGGCGCAGGCGCCGGAGTTTGCGCGCAGCCCGCGAGCACAAACGCGACAGCCGCGACCACGAGAAGGATAAGCTTGGCGAGTTTCATTCGTCTCCTCCATTGTCTTGCTCTTGGATTGACCCAATTGTCAAATCCGATGCAGCTCTTTCTCCCGGGTAAAAGAGCTGTCCTCTTGCGCCGAGTGTAAGCCGTCTTGGAGGAAATGACAATGGATTTTCTTGAGGAGTTGGTTGAAATTTATTCTCTCGCGTTCCCGCCGCCGCGAAAAAATGGTCAAGGATTTTTGGTCGAGGTCGAAATTTTTTCGGTGATGATGGAGCGGTCAATATTTGCGCGTCGGCAAGATTTCGGCTGCCGTGTCCGGTAAAAAAACGCCTTCTTTCGACGGGACCCATTTCGGAACGGGCTCGCCGTTCACGACTTTGAGCGCCAATTCGTAAAATTGCGGTCCGAGCAGCGGATTGCATTCGATGGTGGCATTCAGTTTGCCGTCAATCATCGCCTGAAACGCGTCATGAATCCCGTCAATCGAAACAATCTTGATGTCCACGCCCGGCTTGAGCCCGTATTCTTCAATCGCTTTGATGGCGCCAATTGCCATGTCATCATTGTGCGCGAAGACGGCAGTAATCTGGTTGCCGTATCTTTGCAGCAGATTCGCCATGACTTCTTTGCCTTTGGCGCGTGTGAAATCCCCGGATTCGCTGGCGATGATTTTCATGTCGGGATATTGACGCAGAATTTCGCGAAAACCTTTGTAGCGGTCATTCGCCGGCGCCGAGCCGACCGTGCCGACCAGTTCCACAATGTTCGCTTTGCCGTTGACGATTTTTGCCATCTCGCGCGCGGCGTTGCGCCCTTCTTCGACAAAATCAGAACCCAAATAACTCACGTACAAATTTTCAGGCACATCCGCGCGGCGGTCCACGAGAATGAGCGGGATGCCGGCGTCTTTGGCTTCTTGAAACGCTTCCTTCCATCCGGTTTCGACGACGGGCGAAATGCCAATCACATCCACTTTCATCGCAATAAAAGCGCGGATTGCCTTGATTTGATTTTCTTGTTTTTGCTGCCCGTCGGAAAATTTGAGTTCGACGCCCAATTGGTTCGCCGTTTCTTGAATCGAAACCGTGTTCGCGGTGCGCCACTCGCTTTCAGCGCCAATTTGCGCGTATCCCACCACGATATCGTGGTACGTTTTTTTGCCCGGCGCGTTGGGCGTGGCTTGCATTTGGAGTGGGCTGACCGAAAACGAGGTTGACGCGCAGCCCGCTGCCAACGCGAGCGCTGCGGTCAGAACAAGCAACATCAAAATCACGCGCGACGTCATGGGCGTTCCTCTGCGGTATCTGGCTGCGGCTCATTCCGCGTCATGGGAATCACAATATCTACACAGGTGCCGCGCTGGTACTCGCTCGTCAGCGCAAGCCCATATTGTTTGCCATAGTACAATTTAATTCTCTTGTTGACATTCGCCAGACCGAATCCGTGTTCGGGATGCAGTTCGTCTGTATCGTTGTCGAGCGCGGCGTTGATTTGCGCGACCTTTTCGGCGGGGATGCCAATGCCGTTATCCAAAACTTGGAGCAGCACTTGGTCATGACTTTTTTGTCGCGCGCGAACGAGGATGGTGCCGCGCTGTCTCTGATTTTTGAGCCCGTGATACAACGCGTTCTCGACCAACGGCTGCAGCACCAATTTCAAGACTGTGCTGTTCACGACCTTGTCGTCAACGTCAATCGCAAAATCCATGATGTCACGATAGCGCATTTTTTGAATCGTGAGGTAGCTGCGCGTCCGCTCCATCTCTTCGCCAATCGTAATCCAATCTTTGCCTTTGCTGAGGCTGATGCGGAAAAAATTTGAGAGCGCGCTCACAATCCGAATCACGTCGTCGGTCTTTTTGGATTCCGCCATCCAGATAATGGTGTCCAATGTGTTGTACAAAAAGTGCGGATTGATTTGCGCCTGGAGCGCGCGCATCTCGGCTTTTTTCAAATTCTCTTGCTCTCGGATTTTCGAGTCCAACAGCTCGCGAATTTTTCCAATCATGATATTGAAACTCATGCCCAGTTCAGTGATTTCATCCACATTGTCGCGGGTCATCAGCGCTTGCAAATCATTTCGCGTAATCGTCCGCGTCACATCGTGCAATTTTTTGATGGGTAAATAAATGCTGCGCGAGATGCGCCACGTCGCAATGACGGAAAAAAGCACGGCGGCGAGCGTCAACAAAACAAATGCGCCGACCCACCGCGTCAGCCCATCGCGCATTTCTTGATATTGCTTTTCGGTGCGCTGCACTTCGAACAAAACGTAATCGTGCACAACGTCTTCCACGACGCTCGAATCAAAGCGAATCGTTTCCAAGAGCGCTTCATTTTCATCCGCCGTGCTGTTGTGCGCGATTTGCTGCCCCATGCGCTGCACGTCCGCATTCAGCGTTTGCAGGGAGCGCAAAATCACATCGAGTTTAATTTTCGCGCGCGGCGAATCGGTATTCTCCTGCATCCAGCGGACTTTGGAATTGACATCCGCGAGCATTTGATTTTGTTTGCCCTGCTTGAAATCAATATTGCCCGCCACGATTTTCCACATCTCGGCGTCAATCGCGGGTTTGACATTGCTGATGTTGTTGGCGGTCGCGATGTTGGTAATGATGGCATCGTATTGACGGCTCACATTCAATACTTGCAGCATCAAAATGGCGTTGATGGACACCATCAACACAATCACAGCGCACAACGACAACAAAATTTTCGCGCGAATGGATAAATGGATGCCGGCGAAAACCTTCGCCAGCGACGCCGCGAAATCATGCCGGCGCGCAAGTACGTGCGGCGCGCGCACCACGCGCGGCGAGACCGCGCCGCGCGTTTCATAATCTGCCGCAACTGCTTTGCGAATCATGGGTGGGATTTTCCTGGCTGAACTTGAAGACGGAATTCTTTGGGCGAGAGTCCGGTGTTTTTGCGAAACACCACGCTGAAATAATGCGGGTCGCTGTATCCGACCTGGTCGGCAATCTCGGCAGTCCGCAGTGTTGTCGTCCGTATCAATTCTTTCGCGCGCTTGATGCGAACGTCGGTCAAATACTCTTTGAACGTCCGCCCGGTTTCCGCGCCAAAGACCGTGCTGAAATGACACGGACTGTGTCCCACGCGATGCGCGACGGCATGGAGCGAAATGTCCGGGTCCATATAGTGACGGTCTATATATTCTTTCGCCTGTTGAATCACGCCCGCGTGCAGTGCGCTCGCCTGATTGTCTCGAAACTCTAGTGCGCGCGTGAGAATGCGCGCAGCAAATTCTTTGAATTGCTCCATCGTTTTCAGATTGTTCAAGACGCTTTCAATTTGCTCCGGCTCGGGCAGCACAACCTCCGCGCTCCCGCCCAACTCTTGGACAAAGTGTGCGGCGGTAAACACGAGGTCGAGCAGGACATAGTTTTTGACGATGGTGGATTGGAACGCCTGCGCGCCGAGTGGAAAAATAAACGCATCAAAAAAATCATCAAACTCTTCTTGGACGCCGCATTTCAAATAGTCTTGCACCGCCGACTTGTCCACTTTGAGCAGCTCTGCCGTATCCACACCGGCATTGGAGCCGTTGGGTTCTTTCGCGGCGCGCTGCACCTGCACCAATGCTTCAATAAATGATTGTCCCAAATCGGCAAGCCGATTTCTGGGCGCGCCGCATCCGATGGTCAGCCGACAGCGACTGTCTTGCATTTGGTGTTGGATTTGTTCGAGGAGCAAATCCCGGTCTTCTTGCAAGTATTCCGCCGTGCTGCCTTTCATGATGAGGACAAGTTCTTCCAAATCTTTGCGGAGTAAAAATATATCCGGATTCTTGTCCACGCGCGCTGCAATCATTTCCTGCACGCGCTGGTATTCGTGATAGTCGAACGCTTCCGCCGGGTCGCGCAGCGTGATACGGATGACGACGACCAAATAGCAGCGCGCGAGGAGCTCCAGACCCAACCATTCACTTTGCTCCATCGCGTCGGCGGAAGAAATGGCTCCGACCAACAGCTTGAGCAAAAGTCTTTCGGTGAGCGCGGCGCGATTCTCTTGCACTTGACTTTGCAGTCGGTGCAAGTCTGCCTGTTCCTTTTCTTCTTGCGAAATTTGGCGCGCCAACTTTTGGAGAACGTGATGGATATCCTGCACCGTGACAGGTTTCAAGAGGTACTCGGTGACGCCGAGTTGAATCGCTTCCCGCGCGTACTCGAACTCGTCATGCCCGCTGAGAATGACGACCTTGGTCTGGGGCATGCGTTCGCGGACAATTTTGGAAAGCTGCAAGCCGTCCATGAACGGCATTTTGATGTCCGTAATCAGAACATCGGGCTTGGTCGCCTGCAGCAGCGGCAGCGCCATTTCCCCATCCGGCGCTTCGCCGCATAACTCGAACCCCTCGGCTTGCCAGTCCACATTGTCGCGTATTCCCTCGCGGGTCACAATTTCATCTTCGACAAAAAAGACTTTGTATGGCATGGGGCATGCTCCAATCTGTTCAACGCGTTCCGTAGGCAGGAAACGCGCTATTGGCGCGGTATGGTTGGGGTGAAGCATTCTGCGATACGGACGATGGGCATACGCATCGCCTATCGCCGCCAAGACTTGCCTACTGTCCGTATGCGTGGGTGTACCGATGATGCAGCCGCGCGACGTATTCCGGCGCGATTTCGTCGGGCACGCCGAGCTGCAGCGCGAGCCACGTCGTGCGCGCCACATCTTCGACCATCACCGCCGCTTTGACCGCCGCTTCCGCGTTCTTGCCGACAGTAAAGACGCCGTGATTTTTCAACAGCACGGCAGGCGATGTGCCAATCGAATCAACCACCACTTGACCGATTTCTTCGCCGCCAATTAACGCGAAACCGCCGCATGGAATCGGTCCGCCAAATTCATCCGCCATCGCAGTCAGATACACCGGAATCGGTTTGCCCAACGCGGCGAATGCCGTCGCGTACGGCGAATGCGTGTGCGCAACGCCGAATACATCGGGACGATGCCGATAAATATAGAGATGACTCGCCGTGTCCGAAGAAGGTTTCAACGCGCCTTCGATGCGCTTGCCGTCGAGATTGACGACGACCATATCTTCCGGACGCAGCTGCTCATAGCGCACGCCCGACGGTTTGATGACGACGAGATTCGTTTCCGGGTCGCGCGCGCTGATGTTGCCGCCGGTCCATGTGACCAGATTGTTGCGAGGTAGCTCGAGGTGAAGTTGATACAATTGTTCGCGTATGGATTCAAGCATATAGATCGTTATCGTGTAGGGCAAGAAGCAGGCATTGTGTATTGCGCCTGCTTCTTCGTTCTTGGTTGTGAGCTGTGTCCGACATGTGGTATCGGACGCGTGTCAAATCGAATCGTTTCACGCCTCCTCTATTCACTGCGCGCCTCGACGCGCAAGCGTTTCAGCCGCTTCATCACATCATTTGTGCCGCGTCCAAAATAGTCATGCAGCGTCACATAGTCGGCATACAGCGCGTTGTACACTTTTTGCGCGGATGGGTTTGGGGTGTACGTCTCTTTTTTCAAGCGCGCCATTTTGCGCGCGGCATCGAAAATCGAATCGTAACCGCCGGCTGCCGCGCCCGCCGCGACCGCGCCAAACATTGCCGCGCCCAGCGCGGAAGTTTGCTTGGATGCGGCAATTTTGAATTCGCGTCCCGTCACATCCGCATAAATTTGCATCAACAATTTATTTTTTTCCGGCAAGCCGCCGCACGCCACAAGTTCCGTCACCGGCACGTCGTGTTGTTCCAGCGCTTCGATGATGACGCGCGTGCCGAACGCGGTGGCTTCGATTAAGGCGCGATAGATTTCCGGCGCGCGCGTGGCAAGCGTCGCGCCGATGAGCAGTCCGGAAAGGTCAACATCCACCAAGACCGAGCGGTTGCCGTTCCACCAATCCAGCGCGAGCAAACCCGATTCGCCCGGTTTCAATTTTGCCGCTTCTTGTTCGAGCACACTGTGCAAATCTTTGCGCTGTTTTTTTGCCAACGCGTGATATTCCGGCGGCACGGCGTTTTCGACGAACCACGCAAAAATATCGCCCACGCCCGACTGCCCCGCTTCATAGCCAAAGAATCCGGGAATGATGCCGTCTTCGACATAGCCGCACATACCCGGCACGACGCGCTCTTGGGTGCCCAGCACCATATGACATATGCTGGTGCCCATAATCATCACCATGCGTCCCGGTTCGGTGACCGTCGCGGCGGGGACGGAAACATGCGCGTCCACATTCGCAATCGCGACGGCAGTGCCGGGTTTCAAGCCTGTCCATTTTGCCGCTTGCGGTGAGAGTCCGCCCGCGCGTTCGCCAAGCGGACGAATCTCGCGCGACATTTTTTCGTCAATCACATTTTCGAGACGCGGGTCGAGCGCGGCAAAATATTCGCGGCGCGGAAAACCTTCGCGTTTGGACCACATGGCTTTGTAGCCGGCGGTGCACGCGTTGCGCGTTTCGTGCCCGGTCAACTGCCACACAATCCAATCTGCGGCTTCAATCAAACGCTCCGCCGCGTTGTAAATCTCCGGCGCTTCGTCCAAAATTTGCAGCGTCTTGCTAAAAAACCATTCTGATGAAATTTTGCCGCCGTAGCGGTCGAGCCACGCTTCGCCCATCGCGCGCGCGGTCGCGTTGATTTTGTCCGCTTCGGGCTGCGCGGCATGATGCTTCCACAATTTCACCCACGCGTGCGGATTCTTGCGAAATTCGGGAAGGTTGCACAGCGGCGTACCATCCGCGAGCGTTGGCAGCATTGTGCACGCGGTGAAATCAATCCCGATGCCGATGACGTCCGCGGGATTGACGCCGCTCTGTTTCAACACCGCAGGGACCGCGTGCTTGAGCGTGCGAATGTAATCTTCCGGGTCTTGGAGCGCCCAATCCGGTTCGAGGCGAATCTTGGTGCCCGGCAATTTTTCGTCAATCACACCGTTTTTGTACGGATACACGGCGGTCGCGAGTTCTTTGCCGTTCGTCACATCCACGAGCACCGCGCGTCCCGACTCGGTGCCGAAATCTATGCCGATGGTATATTTGTGTTGTGCCATAGTTCATCCTTCCGTTATGATGCTGCGCGCGGCGCGGCGGGTTCAATCACCACTGTGATGCCTTGGCGTCGCTGCGCCGTTTCGAACGCGTCCGCGCTTTGTGTCATTCCTCATGGTGCAATGGGGTTCATTCCTCGCGCACCGCGCCCGCTGTGAGCCCTTCGACGAGACGTCGCTGCACAATCGAGAAAAGAATGATGGTGGGCACAATGGTCAAGACTGCCACTGCCGCGACTTGACCCCAGCGAATGAGGAGCGATGCCGAAAGGCGCTGCATGATGAGCGTTACGGTGGCAGTGCGTTCGCTTTGGCTGATAATGGAAACAATCAAATAATCGCCCCACGAAACGACAAACGAAAAGAATGCCGCCACCGCGATGCCCGGCGCGGCGACGGGCAAAATCACGTACAACAAACGCTGAAGGATGTTTGTCCCGTCAATGCGCGCCGCGTCGTCGAGGTCCGGCGGTAAATTGTCAAAGTATCCTTTAAGCATCCAGATTTGAAACGGCAGTACCAAAATCAATTGACCGAGCACGACACCCACGACTTGGTCCAAAAGCTGCAGATTGACGACGACCAGATACATCGGAATAATCAACAGCACTTGCGGAAACATTTGCGTGGAAAAAATGCCGATGATGAGCGCGTTCTTGCCCGGCAAAGAAAAACGACTCAAGCCGTACGCGCCGATAATGGAGACCACCAACGAAAATAGGGTGACGATTGCGCCAATCTGGATGGAATTCCAAAAGTACTGCGGAAAATCCGTGACGGAAAAAATGGTCTCGTAATTCTGCAAGGTGTATTCGCTTAACGGCGAGAGCACCGCGCCCGAAAAGATGGATGCCTGCGTGCGAAACGAGGTGTACGCAATCCACAGCATCGGCAGAATGAAAAAGATGGTCGAGGCAATCACGACCACATAGGCGAGCACCGCGTTTTGCGCGCGCCGGCGCGAAAGAGATTGCATTATGCCGCCTGCCTTTCGGTGATGCGCAAATAGATAATGAAATAAATCATCAGGATAACGAGCATGACAGTGCCCATGCTCGCGGCATAGCCGAGATCATAATTCGACCACGATTGACGATACACGTACGTCGGCAGCACTTCGGTGGTGTTCACGGGTCCGCCGCCCGTCGCCAGCCAGACAAAATCAAAATTGTTAAACGTCCAGAGCACGTGAATTGTCACCATCACGACCATCATGCTGCGAATACCGGGCAGAGTGATGTGACGAAAACGCGCCCAGGCGCCCGCGCCGTCAATTTCCGCCGCTTCGTAATAATTCTTTGGGATGGCATTCATTGCCGCGAGAAAAGCAATGCCGTAAAATGGAACGTTGCGCCACAGATGCAGCAGCATAATAAAGGGCAGGGCAAACGTCAGGTCGCCAAACCAATAGCGATTGAAACTGCCCAAACCGATTGCTTTGAGCAAGATGTTAATAAAGCCAATGTCGGGCTGCGCCATGAATTTGAAAATCGTGACCGTCGCGGCGACCGGAATGACCCAGCTCGCCATGACAAAGCTTTTGAATAAGCCGATCCCCGGCAAGTTTTGCTGCATTGCCCACGCCAGAATCAAGCCCAAAACGACTTGAAGCGCCACCACCACCGTCGTAAGCACAATCGAATGTTCCAACGTCTGCCAAAAGACCGGGTCCGCAACCATGCGCTGAAAATTGGCGAGACCGACAAAGTTCACCTCGTTGCGCAAGAGATTCTGGTCGGTCAAGGCGGTCCACAAGCCGGCAAGGAGCGGGTAAACGGTGAAAATCGCCATGATGATCACGGCGGGAAGAATGAGCAAGCGTCCCTGCTGGTCTTCTTTTAGCGTTGGAAGCCAACGCGCGCGCCGCGCGACAGCTTTGCTTTCACTCACGTTCATGTCCAGTTCATCCCGATTCGAGAATATCCGCTGCTGCCCTGAAACAATCAAAATTCAATCGAGATGGGGCATGAGCGTACCATGCCCCATCTGATCACGATGTGGTCTACTGTTGGTGTCATTCATTACAACGTCTTGTTCTTTTCCATATCCTTGAGTTGATTGTACAAATCTTGCGCGGCGTCCTTGGGCGATTTTTGACCATAGATGACAACATTGACTGCTTTCATGTTCGCTTCGTTGACTGGACCCCAGTTGACCGGGCTGATGGCAACGCCCTGATCCAGCAGTTTGGCGAAACCTTCGACCCACGGCTTGATGGCGCTCTTTTGGAATGCATCAATCTGAAGCGAATCTTTGCGCGCGGGCACGCCGCCGGAATCCGCCAGCCACAAACCCATCTCGTCCTTCGAACAGATGAACTTGATGAGCTCCCATGCCGCATCCTTATTCTTGGAATAGGCATTGAGCATGATGGGTTTGACTTCGAGGTAGGTGGCTTTGGTGCCGCCCTCTGCAACGGGCAGGTCGGTGATAACGGTTTTGTTTTCCAGAATGTCTTTGGCGGTGTCGCTTTCACTGCGCCGACCCCACAGCCACGGACCCATCGGCGCCATCGCCCATTTGCCGGCAGCATAGCCCGGGTCTTCGACGGGCCAGCCAGTGCCGCGCTGATTCGGGTCACATGCCGGGTAATCGCCTGCAAACAGGTCGGCGTACAGCTGCAACACTTTTTCAAATTGGTCCGGTGTGGCGACCACTTTGGGTGCATCGCCCGACACATCGAACGGGTCTTTGCCGCCGCTCACCTGGAAATACCAGGAGATGAACTCTTGCGGCGCGCGCGGGTCGCCGACGAGGGTGCACACAAAAAAGCCAAACGTCTGTTTGTTGGTCTTTTGTGTAATGGTCTGCGCGGTCGTGACCAGTTCGCTCCACGTCGTCGGCACCTTCAAGCCGAATTGGTCGAGCAAATCTTTGCGGTAAATCATGCCGCGCGCGTTCGTGTTGTACGGAATCGCGTACAGTTTGCCATTGATGCGCAGCGGTGACAGCGTCGCTTCGACGAATTGGTCCTTGTCTGACCAGGCGTTGAAGCGGTCATCCAACGGTTCGACCAGACCATTCTTGACATAGGCGGCGGTGTCTTCCAGCAAACCCTCAATCACGTCCGGGGTTCCGCTCTTGGCTTGAAGCAGGTACGTCTGGCGCAGCTTGCCATAGTCACCCGGTCCATAGAATTTGTCCACCGAGATATTTGGAAGCGCTTTGGGTAAAGCAGCTTCCCACTGCTGGACATAGTTGGGCGAGACTTCTTGCGTGACAAAGGGCATGTTCCAGAAAGTGAGGGTCGCACTCGGCTGAGAGGGGGCAGTGGCGACCGGTGCTGCGGTGGCAGCGGCTGTGGTGGGAGCGGCGGGTGCGGTGGTTGGCGCAGCAGGCGCTGTCGTTGGCGCGGCGGTTGGCGCCGCGCAGGAAGCAAGTCCAACCCCCGCGGCGGCGAGGGCAGTGACGCGGATGAACTCGCGCCGCGTCATTGGTTTTTTACTCATTTCTCCTCCTCTGAAAATATCCGTGGTCAAGTGGCAAGAGGGGTAACGGGTTTCAGTTCGACTTGAAAGCCTAACTGTTCCAGCCGTTTCACGGCGCGTCGCTTGACCGCTTCTTTGTT
>Ga0070741_10006208_pt1 | contig 25868 bp, 23 predicted proteins | sample Coa_R1_4_FD_66440 | JGI IMG/M metagenome (GOLD analysis project Ga0070741, IMG submission 66440) | Surface soil microbial communities from Centralia Pennsylvania, which are recovering from an underground coalmine fire - Coalmine... | ecosystem: Environmental > Terrestrial > Soil > Unclassified ... | reverse complement strand
GCGAACGGCGGCATCTGGTGCGCGGCGTCGCCGGCGAGGAAGACGCGGCCGCGACGCCACTGGTCGACCCAGCGCGCCTGGAACGTGTAGACGGCGTGCCGCTCGAGCGTCGCGCTCGCAGGCGTCATGCCCCACGGCTCGAGGAGACGCCACGCCGTCGCCTCGGTGTTCAGCTCGGCGACGTCCTCGCCGGGTAGTCGCATGAACTCCCACCGGCGGCGGCCGGGACCGCCGGAGACGAGCGTCGTCGGCCGCGCCGGATCGCAGAGCTGCCAGTTGATCGGCGTCCAGTCGCGCTCGACACGCGGCACGAGGTCGACGATGAGCCAGTCGAAGAAGAAGCCGAGGTCGGTGACGGGGACGCCCGTGTGGCGGCGGACGAAGCTGTTGGCGCCGTCGCAGCCGACGACCCAGCTCGCCGCGACGTCGGTGCGCGTGCCGTCGGGGGTCGCGACCGTCAGCCCGACGTCCGACGGGCCGGGCCGCAGGTCGACGACCTCGCGCCCCCGGTGCACCGCGACCGACGGCAGCGCTCGCACCCGCGCGTCGAGCGCCCGCTCGAGGTCGGGTTGCGCGAACATGTTGGACTCCGGCCAGCCGGACACACCCATCTCTTTGCTGCCGATGACGAGCAGGATCTCTCCCGCGGCGTTCCGCCACTCGTAGGTGTTCGCGGGGACGGTGAGGCGAGGAAGGACGTCGCCGAGCCCGGCGCTCTGGAGGATCCGCGCGACCTCGTGGTCGAAGTGGACGGCGCGGGGGAGGGGATACGGAGCCGGCTGCTTCTCGAAGACGCCGACGCTCCAGCCGCGCTGCGCGAGGAGGATGGCGAGCGTCTGCCCGACGGGGCCGTAGCCCACGATCGCGACGTCGTACCGGTCGGGCATCGCGGGTCAGTCGGGCTGGACGGCGATGCTCCGCGCGAACGCCGGGCGCGCGTCGACGCGGGCGAGCCAGTCGCAGAGGCGTGGGTGGCGCGCGGGATCGAGCGGGAGCTGCACCATCGGATACATCTGCACGCGCGGGGCCACGGAAAGATCCGCGATCGAGTACGCGTCGCCGACGAGCCAGTCGCGGCCGAGAAGCGCCGCCTCGAGACGATCGAGCCGCTGGACGAGCAGCGACTCCAGGTGTCCGGCCTCGGCGTCGGAGACGACCTCGCCGTCGTAGACCCGTCGCACCCAGTCGAGGTGCGCGGGATCGTCGGTCGCGCGGCGCGCGTCGGCGAGGACGTCGTCGCGCGGCCGGGTCCGGTCGTACGGGCCGATCACGCGCGCGTACATGAGCGGTCGGAAGTCTTTCGCCATCGCGAGCTCGGACGCCTGCCACATCTTCGCCTGCGCACGCGCCCACGGATCGCGCGGGTAGAGCGGCGGATCGGGAAAGACGTCGTCCAAGTATTCCGTGATGACGTTCGACTCGTAGAGGACCCGCTCGCCGTGGACGAGCGTCGGGACGACGCCGTTCGGGTTGAGGGCGAGATACGCCGGATGCTTCTGCTCCAGGCGCGTCAGGTCGACGAGACGCGTGGTCCAGGTCCGGCCCTTCTCGAGGAGCACCGCGCGCACGCGCCGCGCGCACGGGGAGCCGTGAGCGTCGTAGAGCGTCAGCGCGTCGGACATCAGAAGCGCAGCATCTCGAACGGGGTCGTCCCCGGGGGCAACGGCGGCTGCATCCGCAGGCTCCCGATCGGTTCGCCGGCGCGGTAGCGGGCGAGGAGCTCCTCGGGATCGAAGACCACGCCGATCGGGTTCGCAGCGAACCCGCCGCCGCGGATCCAGCGATTGGTCTCGTCGACGGTGGGGAAGTTGTCGACCTGGAACTCGATCCGGTTTCCGTCGGGGTCCTTGTAGTACATCGAAGTGGTCACGCCGTGATTGATGCACCAGTACGGCGTGATCCCCTCGGTCTTCAGCCGCTCGTACGTGTAGAGCAGGTCGCCCAGATCGGCGTGGGTGAACGCGACGTGATCGGTGCCCGACGCCATCGCGGGCTGGTCCTCGAGCCCCGGGATGCCGGCGATCGCGATCCGGTGGTGCTCGTCGTCGTAGGTGAGGAACGCGAGCACGCCGTCCGAGTGGACGACCTCCGCGCCGAGGACCGTCTGATACCACGCGAGCATCTCGGCGAAGCGCGACGTCCGCCGCACGATGTGCGCGAGCTTCACCGGCGCCACGCGTCCACGGCCAGCGGCGAGCTTGGCGGTGCGGTCTTCCATCGGTCCTCCTAGGAGCGCGCCGTGTCGGCGGGCTCGTCGACGACGCGGTTCTCGATCGCGCCGATGCGCTCGATCTCGACCTTCACGACGTCACCCGGCTGGAGAAAGCGCGGCGGCTGCATCGCGCCACCGACGCCGCTCGGCGTGCCCGTGCTGACGACGTCGCCGGGCTCGAGCGTGAAGGCGGTCGACACATGCTCGACCTGCGCGAAGCAGTCGAAGATGAGCCGTCGGGTGCTCGCGTGCTGGCGGAGCTCGCCGTTCACCCACGTGCGCAGCTCGAGCGCGTGCGGGTCGCCGAGCTCGTCGGGCGTCACGAGCCATGGACCGAGCGGCCCGTGCGTGTCGAACGACTTCCCCATCGTCATCGTCGGCGTGCGGAGCTGCCAGTCGCGCACGCTGACGTCGTTCGCGACGAGATAGCCGGCGATGACTTCGTGCGCCCGATCCGCGGGGACGTGCCGGCACCGGCGTCCGATGACGAACGCGAGCTCGCCCTCGTAGTCGAGGAGCGGCGACACGCGCGGCCGGTGGACGTCGGCGTACGGACCGACGACGCACGTCGACTGCTTGTTGAAGAAGACGGGGAAGGGCGGCGGCTCCATGCCCGATTCCGCCACGTGATCGCTGTAGTTGAGGCCGATCGCGAGGAACTTCGGCGGCCGCGGGATGGGCGCCTCGAGCCGCACGTCGGCGAGCTTCCGGCGTGCGGTGGTCCCACCGGCGGCCTTCCGCGCCGCCGCGACCGCGGCGTCGCCGGCGGCGAGGAACGCCGTCATCTCCGTCGGCAGCCCGGGCACCGCCGCCGCGAGGTCGACGATCTCGCCGTCCCCGACGACGCCGATCCGCGTCGACGCGCCCTCGGTGAACGTGACGAGCTTCATGCGAGCCTCCGCTCGCGGGTGGCCGCGGCGAGTGGCGGCAGCGGTCGATTTGCGACGCGCCGCGCTTCCTTGGCCGGCACGCCGAGGAGCTGAAGCACGACCTCGGCGGCGCGCTCCGGCGCGTCGCTGCCGATGTCGCCGTGGAGGCGTCCCGCGATGATCGCGAGGATGGCACCCCCGGCCGCCAGCGTCGCCGCGAGCGGATCGCTCGCCGTGAACCGCCGTGCCTCGATGCCGCTCCGGACGTCGCGCGCCAGCCGATGACCGAGGCCGCGACGGATGCCGCCGCCGCGCGCGAGCGCCGTCCGGACGAGGAACCAGCCCCACGCCTTGTCGTCGGCTGCCCGTCGCACGGCGTGCCGCACCGACGCGGCGATCACCTCGGCGGGGTCGTCGAGCGTCGTCGCGAGCCGGTCGGCCGCGTCGCCGAAGCTCTCGATCGCGTCCTCCATGACGGCCTCGGCGATCGCGTCCTTCGAGGCGAAGTGGTTGTAGAACGACCCGAACCCCACGTCGGCGGTGTCGGTGATCTCCTGGATCGACGTGGCGCCGATGCCCTTCTTCGCCATGAGCTCCCGGGCGGCCCACACGAGTCGCGCCCGGGTCTCGTGGCGGCGGCGGGTTCCGCGTCCCGCCGTCCGGTGCACCGTGTTCGCGCGCATGCGACGCCGTCATGCACGGAGCTGATTGTTCTGTCAATAGTGATGAAATCATCAGTCAGCGGTCAGCGGCTGCGCCGGGCGAGGAGCTGCCGCCGGAGCGGGGCGAGCGGCACGGCCGGGGCAGGGTACTCGCAGCCGAGGGCCTTCAGCGCATCCACGACGACGCTCGCCACGACGAGGTTCCGGTACCACTTGTGGTCCGACGGGACGATCCACCACGGCGCGTGCTTCGTACTGCACCGTTCCAGGAGCTTCTCGTACGCGGCGGTGTAGTCGTCCCAGCACTCGCGTTCCTTCAGGTCGTTCGGCGCGAACTTCCAGCGCTTGGTGGGATCGTCGAGTCGCGCCAGGAGTCGGCCGCGCTGCTCCTCCTTGCTGATGTGCAGAAAGAACTTGAGGACGACGGTTTGGTTCTCGACCAGGTGTTGCTCGAAGGCGTTGATCTGCTCGTAGCGCGCCTTGACGACCCGCCGGGGCAGGGTTCGGTGGACGCGCGGCACGATGACGTCCTCGTAGTGCGATCGGTTGAAGACCGTGATGTGGCCTCGCCGGGGTGTCGCCCGATGGATGCGCCACAGGAAGTCGTGCGCGGCGTCCTCGTCGGTCGGGACCTTGAACGGGACGACCTCGCACCCACTCGGGTTGACGCCCGACATGACGTGCTTCACCGTCCCGTCCTTGCCCGACGTGTCCATGCCCTGGAGCACGATGAGCAGCGCCCACCGGCCGTCGGCGTAGAAGACATCCTGCAGCTTTCTCAGCCGCTCGACGTCACGGGCGAGCGTCGCGCGCGCGCTGTCCTCGTCGGTGTGCTTGCCGGTGTCGGCCGGGTCGATACGATCGAGCCGCACCCGGGAACCGGGACGGACGCGGTAGCGGTCCACGCGGCGCGCTATAGCGACCCGACGTCACGCGCCGCAACCAGCGCATAGCCACGACATCCCCTCGAGACGGCGTTGACCCGTCGGGGGGGCCGGGCGTACGCGAAGGAGATGCGGCTCAAGAAAGAGGTCGCGAAGCTCCTTGCCCGGGAGCGCGTCTGTCGCGTCGCCACGGCGGGAAAGACCGGCGTGCCGCACGTCGTGCCGGTCTGCCACGTCGTGTCCGACGGGAAGATCTACTTCGGATCCGACGGCAACGCGAAAAAGGTCGAGCACGTGCGGGCGAACGGCCATGCGGCGGTCACGGTCGACGTCTACACGGAGGACTGGTCGAGCCTCAAAGGCATCATGGTCCAGGGAACGGCGACCGTGATCGACGACGGCCCGCGGTTCCGAAAGCTCCGCCGCCTCCTCTACGAGAAGTACCCGCAGTATCCCGAAGAGTCGGCGCTCGACGACGGCGCCGTCATCATCGAGATCGCCCCGGCGCACGTCTTCTCGTGGGGCCTCGGCTGATCGGAGTCCTCGTCCACTCGACGAGACGGCGATCCGCCGGAGTGGACACCGATCGCCATTCGGGGCCCGTCCCGTCGGGCCCGGGCGACGTCACGCGCTGGCACGATCATAGCTTTCTTCCGACTTCACATGGAGCTCTGTCTCATCGCGGCCCTGCTGGTGGCGACGGTCGTCTTCACCGTCGCGTTCATCGTGTGCAGCTACTACGACGGCCCGGCGCGGATCGGCACCGACCTCGGCGGCTTCGCCGGGAGCGTCGGCGGCTGGGAGTTCAGCCCGGCGCTCGTCTATCTGCTGGCGGCGATGGGGTTCGGGGCGTGCTTCACCCTCGCCGTGTTCAAAAGAGCCGCAGTCGCCGTGACGAAGCCCGATGTGCCGGCCGCCGTCGCCGAAAGGACGGCCCACGACGCGCTGCGGATCGTCAAGCGCTCGACGCGCGACGTCGACCGGCTGGTCCGGACGGCAATGGCGGCGGTTGTCGACGCCACGGCCGTGGCGACCCAGGCGACGGCGGCGGCCGCCGATGCCGCCGCGGCTGCGCGTGGCAGCGCCGCCGGCGCCGACGACGCGGCCCGGGCGGCGTCGCGAGCGAGCGAGAGCGCCGAGCAGGCTGCCACCGCCACGAGTCTCGCGGCGAAGGAAGTCGCGGCGGTTCGCTGGAAGCTCGGACAGATGGTCGCCGCGCCCGAGCCCGCACGCGCGTGTCGCTGCATCGGGCCCGAGGCGTCGCGATCCGTCCTGCCGACCCCCTGAGCGTCGCCGGCCATGTCGATCGCCTTCGCCGACGTCCGCGAGCCGATGAGTTTTCTGGCGCGGAGCCACGAGGGCGACGGGGTCGTGCTCGCGAAGTCGGACGCGAGCGATCGCGTGCTCGAAGCGGTTCGGCGCTACGTCCTCGGCCAAACGACCGGCCGCGCCATCGTCATCGCCGGTCACCGCGGCGCCGGGAAGAGCACGGTGGTGCACAACGCCGTGCAGCAGTGTGCCCGCGAGCTGAAGGGCCGGGGTGGCCGCTACCCGATCCTGGTCCGGCTGAACGGACCGAGCCTGCTCGATCCCGCGGTGGAGATCGCGGCGGCGCCGGGCGCGACCGGTGAAGCATCTTCGAACCGGACGGGCGACCGGACCCGGGAGAAGGGGAAGGCCCGTCTGTTTCTCAGCCACCTCGCGATGGCGCTCTACAAGGCGCTCGGACGCGAGCTCGTCGGCGCGGTTCGTCGCTACATCGATGCGCGCCCCCGCCTGCAGCGCGCGGCATCGTGGGAGCTGCTCGGAAGCTTGCAGATCGAGCTCGACGACGTGCCGTCCGAGGGTCGGCTCCGTACCGTGTGGAATCGCTTCGCCGCCTTCGAGCACGGTCTGCTCGGTATCTCTCCTTCGCTGCGCGCCCGACCGTGGCACCGCTGGTCGAGGGATCAGGGCATGCGCGAGCTGGTCGCCCTCGCGAGCGCCGCCCGGGCGTTCCGCGAGGTGATCTACGACCTGCACGTCTCGGTGACGCAGGACGGCGACAACGCGCAAGCGGCGGCGGCGAAGAGCAACGGCGACGGAAATGGCCACGGCGACGCGGGGTGGGCGAACGCGCTCGCGGGTCTCGCGACCGGTGGGCTCATGGGCGCCGCCGGCCGCTTCGCGGCATTCGAACCGGGGCTGGCCGCGTTCGCCGCCATCGCGACCGGCGCCGTCACGACACTCGGGCTGTCCTATTCGCGAACGTATTCCTCGAGCGTGTCGCGCTCCGTCAAGGAAGCCTACGAGCGCGATCCGGACAAGGAAGCGAGCCTCGGCCGCATGCTTCCGGACTTGCTCGACCGCGTCGAAGAGGCCGGTCTCGTGCCGATCTTCGTGGTCGAGGAGCTCGACAAGGTGCGCGATCTCGACGTGCGGTTCGGCGACATCCTCGATCGGACGAAGCTCCTCGTCACCGATCGCGCTTTCTTCTGCTTCATCGTCGATCGGAACTACCTCGAGTTCCTGAAGAACGAGTTCATGACGGATACGTACACGAAGGGCTACACGTTCTTCAGCGACCTGATCTTGGTCGCCTTCACGCCCGAGAACCTGCACGAGTACCTCGCGAACATCATCCGCACCGACGGCGAGGACGGTGCCGCAGGGGAGATCCTTCGCTGGATCCTGCTGCATCGCGCGCGCATGCACGCCATCGACCTCCGGCGCGAGATCGAGCGGATGAGCAATACGGATCGGACGGTTCGGCTGAGCGGGAGCGACATCCGGTCGCGCTCGCGGCATCGATACGACGTCCTGATCCAGCTCGCGGTGGAACTCCAGCTGCGCCAGGGATCGCTCCGCGAGCGCTGCGATCGCGAGCCCGAGTTCATCCGCTTCGCCCACGATGCGGTGTACTTCGCGTCACGGAGCTGGGAAGCGGGCAATCCCACGCTGGATGCCTCGGAAAACGCGATCCGGACCTATCTCGAGAACCGCATCAGACCGCTCGAGGGGAAAGCCGAACGAAAGACGGGCGCGACGAACGGCGCGACGACCGACACCTCGTCCCCGCCACTGCCCGTCAGCGAGCGCGACATCGATCTCCTCGTGCGTCACGCGCAGGCCGTGGTCGAATATCTCGCCGATCCGGAGAGTCTGCGGCACGCGGTCGCCGACACCGTTCCCGTCCACGTGCTCGAGATGGTGCCCGATGCGCCGTTGCTCGTGGGAATCGAGCACGAAGGCGACACGTACCGCTGGCTGTACGACTTCTCGGGGCTCCGGGCAGAGGAGCCGCCGGTCGAATCCCAGGGCGTCAATGGCAGCGACGTCGCGCTCGTCGAGGCGTTCATGAAGCTCTTCGACCTCGATCCGATATGAAACCCTACTGGAACGTCGATCCGTACGTCCTCGCGCGTCGTTCGCTCATCCCGTCCCGCCTGGACGTCGATCTCGTGCGGAGGAGTCTCGCCGTGGCGCGGACCGATCCCGGAACGCTGCGGACGCGACAGGGACGGGTCGATTGGCAGGAGGCGTGCGAGCGCGTGAAGGAATACGCGCGCGATCTCCGCGGGAGCCTCCGTGGGATCGGGCTCGGCATGTACTGCGCCAACGTGTTGCGCCTCCGGCAAAAGCAGCCGGCGACGACGACCGCGATGTCGCGCCAGCTCGAGCTCCTGCAGCAGGCGGTGCAGCTCGGCACCATGCGACGCGAGCAGCGCGAGTTCACGCTGGCGAGTCTCGCGACCGGGTTCCATGGCTTCAACGCGGCGCTCCCGGCGCTGACCGGCGCGGACCCGATCTTCGGGACGTTCGACGGGCTCGGCGCGTGGAAGGAAGCCGTCGACGCGCTGATGGCCGCCTCGGAGGCGCCGGAGGTCGTCGGGCGGTGGAACGAGGATGCGATCGTCGCCCGCGCCTGGGAGTCGTGGCACGAGCGGTTGACGGCCCATCTGCTCGGCGATCGCGTCGATGGTCTCGAAGCGGCGAACCTCCTCGCGCCGGCGACACCGATCCTCGAGCCCCTGACGCTCCCGCTCGAAGACATGACGCTGGCACAGTGGACCGCCCTGCTCCACGCGGCGGTCGGCGGCACCGTGCAGGACGATCCGGTGATCCCGCGCGAGGCCTCGTGGCCGGCCCTGCCGGCGCTCGTGAAGCTCGGTTTCCCGATCGTCGCGCGCACGTTCGCGGAGGCGATGCGCGCGGCCGTCCGCGATCTGCCGGAGATCGAGGTCCCGCGTCACTTCGCGGCGATGACGCGGACGCTGTCGCTCCTGAGCGACGCGCCGTCCCCCGCGCGACGGATCCTGGTCGTGAGCAGCGACGACAAGGGACCGAACCTCTGGAAGCCCGATCCCGAGCACGCCGCGCTCGTCGGCGAGCGGCAGCGGCTCGCCGGTCTCTTCGCCGGTCTATCGCTCATTTCCCGCGACCTGCCGGGCGCGTTCGGTTTCGACGCCGTGATGCTCGAGGTCCCCGCCGCGGCGACGCCGATGCGGACGCGTGCCGACGCGCGCAAAGCGCTCGGTCGCTACACCGAGCTCGCGAACCTCATCGACACGCGGTGCGTCTATCTGCTCCGGGAGAAGACACGCGACGCGGGCCTGCTCCAGGGCCTGCGGTTCATCGTCAACGCTCCGAGTCTGCGGGACGCGATCTCGACCGATTCGACGTGACGGAAGAGGCGGCGAAACCTCCCCCTCGTACCACGCGTCCGGGGAGGGCGCCCGTCGGGACGCCGTCGCGGACGAGGATCTCGCCGTTGACGATCGTCGCGCGATAGCCGCACGCGCCCTGGGCCAGGTTCACGGCACCGCCGGGGAGGTCGTGGTGCACCTCGACGGGCCCGAGGTCGAGGCGGTCGAGATCGATGACGTTCAGGTCGGCGAACCAGCCCGGCTGGACGAGGCCGCGCCGCCGAATGCCCCACACGCTCGCCGGCTCGAAGGTGAGCTTCCGGACGGCCGCCTCGAGGGAGAGCGCACGCCGGTGTCGGACCCAGTACGCGAGCAGAAACGTCGGCACGCCCACGTCGCACGTCTGGCTCGTGTGCGCGCCGGCGTCACCGAGGCCCGGCACGCTCAGCGGATGCGTGACGAGCGTCCCGGCGACGTCGAGGTCCCAGTTGTAGACGGCGACGAGGAAGAGCGTCCGCGGATCGTCGGCGAGCGCTTCGAGGATGACCTCCCCCGGTGAGACGCCGCGCGCCGCCGCGCGCCCGACGACGCTCCGCGCCCGTGTCGTCTCGTACGAGAGGATGCCCGGCTCCGCGAGCGGAAAGACGCGGTCGAGCGAGGCGAGGCCGGCCATGATCTCGCCGTCGGGGTCGAGGCTCGCGGCGAGCCGCGCGCGCAGCGCCGGGTCCCCGAGCCGGGCGCGCAGGACGTCGGCGGGCGCGTCCAGCAGCTCCCCGGCCTCGGGAAAGAGGAAGAGCGGGGAGAGCTGCGTCTCGAGCGACAGCAGGAGCCCGATGCTGCGGGGCGCGACCTGCGGAACGATCCGCGCGCCGGCGTTCGCGGCGGTCGCAATCCGGGAGAGCGTGTCGCGCCACACGTCGGGATACTGCCGCGCCTGGGTCAGCGCGACGCTCAGCGGACGTCCCGTCGCCCGCGCGATCCACACGAGATCATCGAAGTCGCGCGCGAAGCCGTCGGGCGCCTCGCCGGCCGCGCCGTACGGGACCACCTGGAACACGCCGGCGCCGCGCCGCCCGAGCGGCTCGGCGAGCGCCGCGAGCTCGCGCCGGTCGGCGAACGTCCCGGGCACGGGATCGCCCGCCGGCGTCCGGTGCATCGTCGTCCGGCCGCTCGACACGCCGAGTGCGCCCGCGGCGATCGCGTCGTCGACGGCGTGGCGCATCGTCTCGAGCTCGCCGTCGGTCGGCGGCGTGTCCGTCGCGCCGCGCTCGCCCATTGCGAACACGCGGAGCGGCGCATGCGCGACGTACGCGCCGACGTTGGGCCCGAGCCCTCCGCGTCCGAGCGCGCCCAGGTACTCGCCGAAGCCTTCCCAGTCCCAGCGCATGCCGGCCGCCATCGCGCTCCGTGGCACGTCCTCGACGCCCTCCATCAGGAACATCAGGTAGTCGCGATCGGCGGGCCGGCAGGGCGCGAAGCCGACGCCGCAGTTGCCGACGACGACGGTCGTGATCCCGTGCGCGCTGGCGAGAAGTGCGAGCGGATCCCACGTGAGCTGCGCGTCGAGGTGCGTGTGGACGTCGACGAAGCCCGGCGTGACGACGAGGCCGCGGGCGTCGATGACCTCGCCGGCCGGGCCGCCGTGACGGCCGACGGCGGCGATGCGCTCGCCGGAGACGACGACGTCGGCCTCGTAGGGTGCCCGGCCGCTCCCGTCGACGATCGTGCCGCCGCGAATGACGAGGTCGGTGGGCATGCGTCACTCCTGCCAGGCCGACATCACGTGGTCGAGCCACCATTGCGGCGCGGCGGACAGCAGCGTGTCGATGTTGCTGTAGTCACGCCAGAGCGCGATCCGGCCGTCGTCGATCGTCTGGATCGAGACGAATGGCAGCGACACGACGTGATCGTCGGCGAAGCACCAGTCCTCCGTGTGCTCGGTGACGACGCAGGTGTCGTCCGCGACGGTCCGGTGGAGATGGTGCACGTGGCGCGGGACGCGGCCGAGGCCGATCTCGAGCTTCCGGACGATCGCCGTCGGGCCGACGACGCGCGCCGTGGGGATCGGCACGTCGTCGTAGACCGCGTCGGGCGTGAAGTACGCGCCGAGGCGGGCGAACTCGTGCGCGTAGAGATCGTCCCAGAAGCGACGGACGAGCGCGACGTTCTCGGTCATCCGTGACATCGGACCTCCTCGGCGAGCTCGGGGAACCGCGCGCGGAGGAGCGTCGCCAGCTTCACGAGCTCCGCGGTCGCGGCCGGTGCGTCGGCGCGCGAGAGGAAGCCGACGTAGTTGCAGAGTGCCAGGTGTCGCGCGCCGGCCTCGACCTCGGCGACGAGCTTCGGCAGGACGTCCTCCGCGGTGCCCCAATAGACGGCGTGCTCGACCATCGCCCGCGGCACCTGCCGGCAGAGCGCGAGCGCGTCGGCGCGCGGCAGCGTCGCCATGTTGCCCTCGAGCGTGATCGCGTGGTCGTCGCCGAGCGGATGGACGTGGCCGTACTCGCGCCAGCTCGCGCCGCGCGGGAAGCCCGTCAGCGCATGCCACTGCATGAACGGATGGTCGAGCCAGGCGCGCACCTTGTCGCGATCCGGGTGGCACAGGAGGAGTGGCAGGACGCCGCACGCGATCGTCGACGGATCGCGTCCCGCGCGCTCGGCGTGCTCGCCGATCGTCCGGAGGCGCTCCGCGATCCGCTCCGGCCGACCGACGGTGCCGCCCGGCGTGAAGACGAACCAGCCGTCGCCCCAGCGCCCGACCGCCTCGAGGATCTTCGGCCCGCCGCCCGCGAGCCAGAGCGTCGGCGGCACGCCGTCGTACGGCGGCAGCTCGACGACGGCGCCGTCGAGCCGCCAGAACTTCCCGGCGTAGGAGATCGGATCGCGCGTCTCGAAGAACGCGCGCACGAGACGGACCGTCTCTATCATTCGCGCATCTCGGCCGGAGTGGTCGTAGCCGTACGGCCCGATGTTCTTCCACTCGCCGGCGGCGAGCACGAAGATCGCACGGCCCTGCGTGAAGTGCTGCACAGTCAGAAACTCCTGCGCGAGGATCGCGGGCCCGCGGCGGATCGCGTCGAGGACGCCGCACCCGATCCGGACGCGGCGGGTGTGCTGGCCGAGGACGCTCATCATCGGGAGCACGGCGAACTTTGCGGCGAGCTTCGGCCGGCCGACGGCGCCGTCGCAGAGGTCCGGCGTCCAGAGCGCGTGCGGGTGCTGGAACTGGAGCTGGTCGCCGGTCCAGAGGTGATCGAACCCCGCTGCCTCGAGCGCCTGCGCGGCGCGGATGACGTCGTCCGCCGGCGGGTAGCTCGACGTGTACGTGCCGATCGTGAGCGGCTGGCTCAGCGACACTCGACCGGCAGCGACTCGAGGCCGCTGATGAAGTTCGACGCGCGGAGCGGCGGCGGATCGCTCGTCGCGAGCGCGAGCGTCGGCATCCGCCGGAGCGCCTCCTCGAAGAAGACGCGGAGCTCGAGGCGCGCGAGGTTCGCGCCGAGGCAGAAGTGCGCGCCGATTCCGAATGCGACGTGCTCGTTCGGCGTCCGCGCGGCGTCGAAGCGGAACGGTTCGGGAAAGACGGCCTCGTCGCGGTTCGCCGAGGGGTAGAGAAGGATCACCTTCTGCCCGGCGCGGATCCGCTGCCCGCGGAGCAGGACGTCGCGCGCCGCCGTCCGCGCCATGTTCTGGATCGGGCTCACCCAGCGGAGCATCTCCTCGACGGCGGTCGGGATTCGCGTCGGGTCCTGGATCAGCGCGTCGCGCTGCACGGGATCGAGCAGCAGCTGATACATCCCGCCGCTCAGCACGTGACGCGTCGTCTCGTCGCCGCCGATCAGGATGAGGAGCGTCTCCATCAGGAGCTCGTCGTCGGAGAGGCGCTCGCCGTCGACCTCGGCGTGGACGAGGATGCTCACGAGGTCGTCCTTCGGGCGCGCGCGCCGATCGGCGATCACCCGCCGCTGGTACGCGACGTACGCGTCGAACGCGTCGGCGGCGCCCTGCACGCGGTCGAGGGTGGTCGCGCCCGTACCGAGGATCATCGCCTCGGACCAGGCGAGGAGGCTCGGATAGTCTGCCGGATCGACGCCCAGCATGTCGCCGATCACGATGAGCGGCAGCCACGCGGCGACGTCGGCGACGAAGTCGAACCGGCCGCGTGCCTTGGCGCGCTCGATCAGGTCGACGCTGACCTCGCGGACGCGCGCCTCGCGCTGCTCGACGCGCCGGGGCGTGAAGCCCTTGTTCACGAGCGCGCGGCGCTTGCGATGGTCCGGGTCGTCCATGTCGATCATGTACGGCATCGACGGGTTGTCCGGGCGGATGCCCCCGCTGCTGCGCCAGGTGTGCGGGTCCTTCGACAGCGCGAGGACGTCCTCGTAGCGCGTGATGCCCCAGACCTCTCCCGCGTCGTCCCAGTAGACGGGCGCGTGGGCCCGCATCCAGGCGAGGTGGCGATGCGGATCGGCGCCGTAGAAGGCGCCGTCGGTCAGCCGGATCGCGGGGTCTACCGGGTGGTCGGACATGGGGTGAACGCGATCGGCATCGCGGCGAAGCCACGGACGTTGATCGAGTGGACGCGGACGAGACCGCGCGGATCGATCTCGAAGTCGGGGAAGCGGGCGACGACGGCATCGAGCGCGACGCGCGCTTCCAAACGCGCGAGCGCCGCGCCCATGCAGAAGTGCGTCCCCTTGCCGAAGGCGACGTGCGCGCTCGCGTCGCGCCGGACGTCGAACACGTCCGGGTCGGAAAACGTGCGCTCGTCGCGGTTGGCGGCGCCGACGAGCAGGAGCACGCGATCGCCGTCCGCGAGTCGCTCTCCGTGGTACGACGGCGTGCCGCGGACGGTCCGGGCGAGGATCTGCGTCGACGCGTCGTAGCGGAGCGTCTCCTCGATCCAGCCGGGGACGAGCCCCGGATCGGTACGCACGGCGTCGCGCGCGGCCGGATTGCGCCAGAGCCAGTAGAGCGCGTTTCCGAGGAGCTTCGTCGTCGTCTCGTTGCCGGCGATGATCATGAGGAAGAGGAAGGCGACGAGCTCCTGCTCGGAGAGGCGTTGGCCGTCGAGCTCCGCCTCGAGGAGCGCGCTCGTGAGGTCCGCGCCGGGACGCCGGCGGCGTGCGGTCACGAGGTCGCGGAAATACATCGCGATGTTCGCGCCGGCGGCGAGCGCGCTCTGCGGGACGCCGGTCACGCGGTCGTCACGATGGAGGAGCGCCTCGGCCCAGTGGCGGAGCCGGTCGCGATCGCCGGGCTCGACGCCGAGCATCTCGCCGATGACGTCCATCGGCAGCTTCCCCGCGAAGTCCTGGATGAAGTCGCAGCGGCCGTCGGCGATGAAGGCGTCGATGTGCGTGGTCGCGAGCGCGCGGATGCGCGGCTCCAGATCGGCGACCCGCTTCGGCGTGAAGCCGCGCGACACGAGGCCGCGCATGTGGTCGTGGCGGGGCGGGTCCATGGCGAGGAACGACGCGGTCGCCGACGGGTCGGACTGGGTCGAGCGATCGAGCGAGACGCCGCCGGCATTCGAGAGTGCGTCCGCGTCCTTGAAGCCGGCGAGCACGTCGTCGTAGCGCGATAGCGCCCAGAAGCCGAGGCGCTCGTTCCGGTAGAGCGGCGCTTCGTCGCGGAGCCGGCGATAGAGCGGATAGGGGTCCTCGTGGAAGTCCCACGCGTAGGGATCGAAGTCGAGCGTGCCGGACCGCGCGGCCGTGGCCGTCATCCGGCTCGCCGGGACCGCTCGGCACGGCGCATCGCGGGCGTCGTGCGGACGGCCGCCGCGACGTCCGGGTGCTGCTCCGCGCGGAGGACGCCGTGGAGAATCACGCGCTTCAGCTCGCGGAGATAACGTCGCGTCGCCGCCGCGCTCGCCGCGCCGCTCTGCACCCGGAGGGACCACAGCACGGTCGCGCCGAGGAGGATCACGGCGAGCATGTCGGCGTCGATGCGGTCCACGCTCCCGGGATGGGCGGCGAGCTTCCGAATCCGACCCACGTAGTCGGCCCACAGCGCCTCGGTGGGGTGCGGGATGCCGGCGAGCATGCGGAAGACCGAGAGCCGCACGACCTCGGGGTGTGCGACGAAGTACTCGACGGTCGCGTCGATGCGGTCGTTCAGGCCGAGCGTCGGCGGCGCGATCCCGTCGACGATCGCCTTGGTCGTGCGGCCGAGGCGCTCGAGTACGGCGGCCACCAGACGCTCGCGCGTCGGAAAGTGCTGGTACGCCGTGCCGCGGTTCACGCCGGCGCGGCGCGCGACGTCGCTCACCGTGAGGCCGTGCGGGCCGTGCTCCGCCATCATCGCCTGCGCCGCGGTGATGATCGCGTTCCGGGTCGCCTCCGGCGCGCGGACCCGCGGCCGTGGGGCGACGCGCGTCGAAGCGCGGCTCGCGTGCACGGCGTCGGCGTAACACCGGCCGCCGAGACTAGTCAACGCCGTTGTCTATTACCTTGACGTCGGCCGGCGGCTGTTTGTACGGTGCGCCGCGCCTGAGGTAGGCATCCCGCGTCGGATCACGGACAAGGAGGTCGCGAACATGACGGGCAAGCGCATCGACGTGCTGGCGATCGTCGCGATGCTCTTCGCCGCGGCGGCCGCCTCTCCCGTTCTCGCCGCCGACGGGCCGGCGCCCGGGACGACGCTCGACGCGTCCACCGCCGCGCAGGCGAAGGACCTACTCCCGCCAGAGATCCTCACGCACTACGAAAAGGGCGAGTACGTGAACCCGGTCCTCGACTGGCCGGACGCGAAGTTCAACTGGCCGGAGGACTTCCAGGCCGCGAGCAAGAAGAACGAGGGACAGTTCGCGCTCGCGAAGGACGGCAGCATCGTCGAGAAGGAGTCCGGGAAGCAACCGCCGTACGTCTTCGGCTTCCCGTTCCCGACCGTCAACGCGGACGATCCCGAGGTCGCCGCGAAGGTGATCTGGAACTTCTTCTACCGGACCTGGTACTTCGGGAATCTCCTCGCCGAGTCGCAGATCAACATGGTCAATCCGACGGCGCTCGAGCGGCGGCTCGATGCGGTCGTCGACTTCAAGTACTACGACGGCGTTCCGCCCCGCGAACGACCCGCCAACAACACCGGCAACTTCCTCGTCAAGTTCCTGAACCTGGTCGTCTTTCCCGCCGACGTGAACGGCACCGCGAACGTCACGTGGCGGTACCGCGATCCGGGGAAGCGCGACTCCTCCTGGGCGTACGTCCCGGCGCTCCGGCGCGTGCGCCAGGTGAGCCCCGCGAACCGCTCCGACGGCTTCCTCGGTTCCGACACGAGCCAGGACGACGGCCCGTTCTTCGACGGCAAGGTCGAGGACTTCACGTGGAAGCTCGTCGACACGAAGGACCAGCTCCGCATCGTCGATCCGCTGAACCTCGAGGGGAAGTCGAGCAGCGTCTGGCAGAAGGGCGGTGGCTGGGACACCGCGTGGCCCGACCTGCCGTTCATCGGCTACATGAAGCCCGGCTGGAAGGGCGTCGCGTGGGCGCCCGTCACCATGGGCCTCGCGAAGCGTCCGTTTTACGTCATCGAGGCAGTGCCGAAGGACCGCTACTACCTCTACGGGAAGCTCCAGATGTACGTCGACACGCAGACCTTCCAGGGCGCGTGGGACCGGAAGTTCGATTGGAAGGGCCAGCTCCTGAACGTCCACGAGGTGCTCGGCTACAACCCGCAGAAGGTGACGCGTCCCGACGGCACGCCCGACTACGTCCAGGGCTCGAACATGGCGTATCAGACGAACGAGGCGGTCAAGATGAACCGCGCTACGGTCGCCGGCATCAAGACGACGCCGACCTCGCGCTTCCTCCAGCGCGCGCCGATCGACGACTCGACGTTCGACCTGGACGCCCTCGCGAAACGCGGAAAGTAAGGTCGGTCAGGGCTTCAGCACCACCTTCACGCACTCGTCCTCCTTCGCGTCGAAGATCGCGTAGCCGTGCGGCGCGTCGACGAGCGGCATCGGGTGCGTGATGATGAAGCTCGGATCGATCTCGCCGCCCGCGATGCGCTCGAGCAGCGGGCGGAGGTACCGGTGGACGTGCGTCTGGCCAGTCTTGATCTTGAGCGAGCGGTTCATGATCGAGCCGAAGGGAATCTTGTCGACGAGTCCGCCGTAAACGCCAGCGACCGACACCGTGCCGCCGTTCCGGCATGCGGTGATCGCCTGGCGGAGCGCGTACGGCCGGTCGCTCTCGAGCATCAGCGCCTGCTTCACGCGGTCGTAGGCGACGATCGGTCCCGGCGCGTGCGCTTCCGTGCCGACGGCGTCGATGCAGGCGTCGGGACCGCGGCCGCCCGTCATCTCCATCAGCGTGTCGTAGACGTCGACCTGGGTGTAGTCAAGGGTTTCGGCGCCCGACCGGTCGCGCGCCATGCGGAGGCGCTCCGGAAAGCGGTCGATCCCGATCACGGTGTCGGCGCCGAGCATGCGCGCGCTCTTGATCGCGAGCTGCCCGACCGGTCCGCATCCCCAGACCGCGATCGTGTCGCCGGCCTGGATCTCGCACTGCTCGGCGGCCATCCACCCGGTCGGGAAGATGTCGGAGAGAAAGAGGACCTGCTCGTCGGTGAGCCGCTCGGGCACCTTGATCGGTCCGACGTCGGCGAACGGGACCCGCACGTACTCGGCCTGGCCGCCGGCATAGCCACCGACGAGATGCGAGTACCCGAAGATGCCGGCGGGCGAGTGGCCCCAGAGCTTCTCCGCCATCCACGCGTTGGGGTTCGTGTTCTCGCAGAGGGAGAAGAGCTGGTGCTCGCAGAAGAAGCAGCGCCCGCACGCGATCGGGAACGGCACGACGACGCGATCGCCGACGTGGAGGTTCTCGACCGCGGGGCCGACCTCGACCACCTCGCCCATGAACTCGTGGCCGAGGATGTCGCCCGCTTTCATGGTCGGGATGTAGCCGTTGTAGAGGTGGAGGTCGGAGCCACATATGGCGGTCGTCGTGACCTTCACGATCGCATCGTGCGGGTTGACGATCGTCGGCTCCGGCACGTCCTCGACGCGGACGTCCTGCGCTCCGTGCCAGCGGACGGCCTTCATCGTGCGGCCTCCTTCGCGTCGGCGCGCATCGCGTTGGTCGCGATCTCGCCGGTCTCGACGAGCTGCTTGAACCGTCGGAGATCCTCCTGTGCCTGCTGCGCCGGGTCGCGGCCGAGGAGCTTCGCGACGAACGCGCCGACGGCGCCGCCCGGTGGGTGATAGCGGAGCTCCACCGTCACCTTGGTGCCGCGCCCGCCGGGTGCCGGCTCGAACCGGACCGAGCCGGCGTGGTGTACCGCGGCGACACCCACGGAGCGCCACCCGATCCGCTCGTTCGGCCGATCCTCGACGATCTCGGCGTCCCATTCGATGCGGGTGCCCGCCGGCGCCGCCGCGACCCAGTGCGAGCGCCGATCGCCGATCGGCTCGACGGAGACGACGTGCTTCATGAAGCGGGGCAGCTGTCGGAGGTCGCGCCAGAACCGGTAGAGCTCTGCCGCCGAGCGGTTGATCGTGACGGTCGCGCCAGCGCTCGCCGCGATCTCGTCACCCGGCTTCGCGTCGCGGCCGACCCGATCGGCGGACAGCGCATCGATCGCGGTCACTCCGACGACGGCCGCGGTCGCGGCGACGACGCGCCCCGTCGTCCCGTTGCTCCGCGGGAGCGCCTCGCCGAGAAGCGCCAGATCCATCGCGTCGCCGGCGACACGGGCCCAGAGCCATCGTGCGTCGCGCGGCCGCGACAGGATGCCGATGCCGGTCGCGAGCTCGCGCGCACCGGCGAGACGCAGCGCGCCCCGGCGGTCGCGGATGCCGGTCAGCGTCTCGACCAGGCGGGGCGTCACGATCTCGGCCAGGCCGAGGCCGATGCTGAGCCACCCGAGTGCGCGCGCGAGGCGCTCGGGGTCCACGGTGTCGACGCGACGCCGGATCTCGTCGAGCGTTGACCCGGCGCGTCGTCCGAGGTCCGTAACCGACCGTTCCACCGCTTCGACCGCCATGATTTCGCTCCTTGGACGCGCGGACGCGCGGACACGCGCCGACGAGGTTCGAGCTCCAGCTCCCCGCTATCGCGGCCGGGTGGAACGCTCCATCCCCGAGGAGGTGTACCCGACCACGGATCGACGGGAGGTCTCGGAAGCGCCGAGAAAGTCGCCCGTGCGGCGCCGGGTTCATGGTATGGAGGCGAGCCCAACGACGGAGGTCCGAATGTCGAACGTTCGAGCGGCGACCGCGGTGATCGGAGCAGCGTGTCTTTCGCTGGTGGCGATCGGGGTCGCGGCCGCGGGCGGCACGAGCCCGCTCGCGCGCGCCAACGCGTTGCTCGCGCAGATGACCTTCGACGAGAAGGTCTCGATGGCGTCGAGCGGCGACGCCGGCGTGCCGCGCCTCGGGATCCCGGGGCTCGTGTTCGACGACGGACCGAACGGCGTCGGCCACGGGGCGCCCGACGTGACCGCGTTCCCGAACGCTCAGGTCGTCGCCGCCTCGTGGGACCGGTTGCTCGCCGAGCGGTTCGGCGAAGCGCTCGGCGCCGAGACGGCGGGGAAGGGCTTCAACTATCTGGCCGCCCCGACGATCAACATCCTCCGGACGCCGAAATGGGGTCGCGCGGCCGAGACGTTCGGGGAGGACCCGTACCTCTCCGGCCAGATCGCGGCCGCCGAGATCCGCGGCATCCAGAGCGAGCACGTGATCAGCCAGGTGAAGCACTTCGCGGCGAACAACCAGGAGATCGCGCGCTTCGGCAATCCGCTCGGGAAGCCGACGTTCTCGCAGGCGGTGAACGTCGTGGTGTCGGAGCGCGCGCTCCGGGAGATCTACTTTCCGGCCTTCAAGGCGGCCGTCCAGGAGGGCGAAGCCGCATCCATCATGTGCTCGTACCCGCGGATCAACGGAACCTACGCGTGCCAGAACCCGTCGATCCTCGGACCGCCCAAGACCGATTGGGGCTTCCTCGGCTTCGTCGGGCCGGACGCCTTCCTCGCCGTCCGGAACACCGTGAACGCGATCAACGCCGGCACCGACAACTTCCAGCTCGGCGGCCTCGGCATTCCGCCCGACCAAGCACTGCAGCAGGTATCGTCGGACCGGCTCGACGACATGGTCCGCCGGATCCTCACCGGGATGTTCAGCGTCGGGATCTTCGATAATCCCAACACGGGCTCGCCCGGCGCCGTCGTGACGAGCGCCGATCACCGTGCGCTCTCGACCGAGGTCGCGGCGAATGGCACCGTGCTCCTGAAGAACGACGGCGGCGTGCTGCCGCTCGACGGCGTGACGTCGATCGCCGTCATCGGGCACGACGCCGGGCCGGGGACGCAGACGATGGAGGGCGGCTCGGCGGCGGTCGTCGGCGGACCGCTCGTCACGCCGCTCGACGGGATCACCGCGCGGGCCGGCGCCGGCGTCACGGTCACGTTTGCGGAGGGCACGCTCGGCGTCGTCCCGCTGCCGGTCGTTCCGTCCTCCGCGCTCACGCCGTCATCCGGCACGGGGCCGGGACTCTTCGGCCAGTACTACGCGAGCATGGACCTGACGGGCTCGCCGCTCGCCGCCTTCGTGAGCTCGACGATCGACTTCGGGACCGCACTGTCCGTCGGCGGGGCGCACTCGGCGCGCTGGACCGGCACGCTGACGCCGCCCGTCACCGGCACGTACCGCTTCTCGCTCACGCACGCCGGCATCGCGCAGCTCTTCGTCGATGGCGTGCTCGTCGCGAACGGGAACAACGAGGGGCTCGACCTCTCGCCGGACCTTCCGGGCGCTCCGCTGCAGACGTTCCACGGCCTCGCGACGCTGACGGCCGGCACACCGGTCCCGATCGCGATCGAGTACTCGATCGGGTCCTCGACCGCCGGCTCGCCCCTGCACCTCGGCTGGCAGCCGCCCGACCCGACGCTCGTCGCCAACGCGGTCGCGGCGGCCAGTGCGGCCGACGTGGCTGTCGTCTTCGCGAACGACGTGACTGGCGAGGGCATGGACCGGTCGAACCTCGTCCTGCCGCCGGATCAGGACGAGCTGATCGCCGCCGTGGCCGCGGCGAACCCCCGGACGATCGTCGTCCTGCACACCGCCGGACCGGTCCTCATGCCGTGGCTTTCGCAGGTCGCGGCGGTCCTCGAGGCCTGGTACCCGGGGCAGCAGAGCGGCGACGCGATCGCGGCCGTGCTCTTCGGCGACGTCGATCCGTCGGGTCGCCTGCCCATGACGTTCCCCGCGAGCGAGGCGCAGGGACCGGCCACGCAGCCGGCCGACTATCCAGGGGTGAACAACGTCGTCACGTACACGGAAGAGATCTTCGTCGGCTATCGCTACTTCGACCAGTTCGCGCAGGCGCCGCTGTTCCCGTTCGGCCACGGGCTCTCGTACACGTCCTTTTCGCTCGACCATCTCCGCGTGACCCGACGACGCGGTGGCACGTACCGCGTGGCGGTGCGGGTGACGAACACGGGAACCCGGACCGGGACCGCTGTGCCCGAGCTGTACGTCGGCTTCCCGTCCGCGGCTGGTGAGCCGCCGAATCAGCTGAAGGGATTCGGAAAGGTGACCCTCCGGCCGCGGCGGCGTGCCCGAGTGAAGATGGTTCTCGACCCGTCGAGCTTCGGGACGTGGAGCACCGCGGACCACGCCTTCGACGTCGTACCCGGCGCGTATCGGCTGCGGGTCGGCACGTCGTCGCGCGACCTGCCGCTCGAGACGAGCGTCGCCCTGGCGGGCGGCCTGATCGGACCGTGAAGCCGGCGCCCGACGTCACGCCGGGGGCAGCCAAAGCCCAACGAGTCGCGCCGGACTTGCGAGCCCGACCGGGATGACGACGAGGTCGCCGGCGACGGCCGGCCAGCCGTTGATGCCGCCGGGCGCCGACCACTGCCAGACGATGGCGCCGGTGCTGCGGTCGAGCGCCAGTACGCGTGGCGGCGTTGCCGTACGAGCTGAAGCCCGGAAGTTCGACCTGCCACGCGACCTCGAGCCGCGCCGCCGCCCCCGCTCCGGTCCGGCGCCAGCGCGCTGGGGGACGAGCGCCATGGCGAGGACGACCGACCGCGGCGACCAACGAGCGTCCCATCTCGTGGGCGGCGGAAGGTCTCGCGAGTCCGCTTGCAGCGTCGAGGCCGACGGCTCGCATCGGGAGCTGTCCCTAGTCGGTCGGCAGCGACCCGAGCAACTCGGAACTGGACGCCCGGAGCGAGCGCGTCTTCCACCAGAACGTTGCGGCGTGGTTGTTGTTCGAGTCGTGCGCCTGCGTCCAGCGGTAGGTGCCGTTGCAAGTCGCGCCGTTCGTCACGGTGAACTCGCTGAGCGTGATCGGATGGTCGTCGCCGTCGAAGAAGCCGGGGTGCTTGCAGACGCCGACGACGTCGATGCCGAGCCCCTTGGTGCCCGATGTCGTCCGGTCGTCGACCTCGCCCGTGGGGCACGCGGTTCCCATCGTGAACGTCGCGCTCGACTGGTTGAAGCCGATCGATGGCGTCGAGTCCGACCCCATGTTCGCGACCCGCGGCGCCGCGACGAAGAGCCAGTCGAGGACCCGATCGCGCGCGGCGTCGCGCGCGGCGGCGTGCCCGGACTTCGACGCGTCGGTGATGTCGCTGTGGCAGAAGGCGCCGTAGCGCTGCCCGTGCGCCTGGCGGTACGTCTGCCCGGGCGCCGGCGTCATGTCGAGGCCGACCGCCCACGGGCTGGCCTGCGCGTCGTAGGGCAGCGAGCCGTCGCTGTTGCCCGTCCACGCCGACGGCGAGCAGCTGCCCCAGGACGTCAGCATGAGCGCGCGCTTGTTCCGCGCGACCCAGTCGGCCGCCGGCGACGCGTCGACGCGCGCCACCCACTCGCAGAAGCCGTTGCCGGGCGCGCACGAGTCGCCGAATCCCGAGATCGCGTCGCCGAACTTGCAGGAGTCCTCGAAGCTCGAGATGCCGACGACGTTGTACTTGCTCGAGCCGATCGCATCGATCACGCCGTGGAGCGTGACGACGCCCGCGATCCGGCCCTGCACGCCCCAGTCGTGCGTGTTGACGGCGCCCGATGGCCCGACGTTCGCGGCGACCTCCATCGCGGCGCGCGCGCCGTTGGAGTGACCGATCAGGATGACGTTCTTCGCGGGCGCCGGGAAGAGCCGGTTCACCTCCTCCGCGAGCCGGAAGCGCCACTCGTAGGCGGTCGTGCACGGGTCGCCCTGCTGCGTCGTCGAGCAGCCCGGATCGCCGACCTCCCAGTCGTCCATGAGCAGCGGATCGGTGGAGTCGGAGGGGTGGATACCCGACGGCGGCGCCGTGTAGACGTTCGCCCGCTGGCTGTGCGTCACGACGTGGACGCCCGGATGCGCCGCCTGCCACGTCGCGATCCGGTTCGGCAGCTGCGCGTTCACCGCGCTCTCGAGGTCGGTGAGGGAGTTCTCCGCGTTCTGCCGCGATCCCTGGCAGCTCTTGAGGCCGTGCACGTAGAGCAGGTTCAGCTCGAGGACCAGGGTCGTCGTGGTCGACGTCGACGTGCTCGTGGTCGTCGACGACGACGTGCTGGTCGATGTCGACGTGGACGTGCTCGTCGTCGTGCTGGTGGTCGTCGACGACGACGTGCTGGTCGACGTCGACGACGAGGTGCTCGTGGTCGTCGACGTGGTGGTCGACGTCGACGACGACGTGGTCGTCGTGGTCGAGGAGGAGGTGCTCGAGCTCGTCGACGTGCTGGAGGACGTTGTGGTCGCGGTGCTGCTCGTGGTGGACGAGCTGGTCGTCGTGGATGAGGACGACGTGCTCGTGGAGGTCGACGAGGTCGAGGTCGACGACGTGGTCGTCGAGCTCGAGGTCGTGGTCGTGGTCGAGGTCGTCGTCGTCGGAATCGTGGTCGACGTCGACGAGGTCGTCGACGTCGTGGTGGACGAGCTCGTCGTCGTCTCCGTGCTCGTCGTGGTCGTCGAAGGGGACGGGCAGGGCACGGCGGCCGTATCGCGGACGACCCACGAGCGCGCATCGTCGCGACGCTCGATGCCCCCCGCCGTGCCGCCGAAAGCGAGGCAGTACCGGTTGCCGTCCCCGAAGGCGAGGACGACCGCCGCCTCGTCGCCGGGGTTCGGCGGCACGACGTCGACGGCGCCGTCCGTGCCGCGCACGCTCACCTTCAGCTGGACGACGCCCGAGGCGCTCCGCCGCAGGAGCGCCGACTTCACGGCGCCGCCGGTGCGCGTGTTCGCGTACTTGAATCCGCTCGACCCGATCGCGCGCCACCCGGCCGCCGGCAGCGCGAAGGTCTGGTCGACGGACGTGCCACCCTGGGTCGCGATCTCGAGCGTCGCGCCGGCGACGACCGGGTCGCCGTTCACGGTCACGGCGCTCCCCGGCCTGAGCTTTGCCGTCACGGCGATCTTTCGCCGCGCCGGATCGGCGCTCGGAGCCTGAATGCTGAGCTGCGAGCCAGGCAACGGCTGGTCGGCGGCGTGAACGAGCGGGGCGAGCAGGGCGAACGTCACCACGAGGCACCCGCGGAGGCCCGGCATCGCGTCGTTGCTATACGGCCGGGCCGCGGGGGGTCAAGGACGAAAAAGGGGGACGTCGGGGTAGCGGGGTGCGCCTTCCTGCCAGAGCGCGAGGAACTCCTCGCTCGCCATCGGGTCGATGCCGCGGATCGGCAGCGAGCCGCGGCGGATCGTCCAGTCGCCCGGGGCGAGCTCTCCCGCACGCCGGAAATGGCGTTCGGCGGCCTCCGCGCGCCCGGTCCGATGAAGGTGCCACGCGAGGGTGAACTCGGCGCGGGCCGCCTGCTGCTCGGGCGTCGGAAGAACCTGGTACTTCCGGAGCTCCGCGGCCTCGAGCACGCCCGTCCCGTCGCGGACCCACGCGCGCACGGCGGCGAGGAACGGCTCCGACGGCCTGCCCGTCAACGTGACGAACAGGTCGGTCCCGAACTGGACGTCGTTCGGGCGGACGATCCGCCCGGCCTCGTCGATCCAGATCATGGTCGGGACGTTGATGATGTTGTAGAGGTCGGCGACGACGTGCTCGGTGTCGACGAGCGCGGGGTGCGTCGGGGCGGCGCGCTCGATGTATGGCCGCGCGGCGTCGGCACTCTGGTCGAGCGCGACCGTGACCGGTGCGAATCCGCGATCACCGAGCTCCTGATGCAGGGACTGCCAGACCGGCAGCTCTTCGCGGCACCCTCACCAGGAGGCCCACGCGACGAGGAGCGTTTTCTTGCCGCGCTGGTCGCGGAGCGAATGGAGGCGCCCGGCGAGATCGGGCAGCGTGAAGTCGGGCGCTTCCATGGTGGCGAGACGCGTGGCCCGGTCGCTCGCGGATGCGCCGAGAACGAGGACACGCTCGTCCACGTCCACGGCGAGCGGCCGCTCGAGGAGGCGCGCGACGGCGCCGACGTCGACGCCATCGTCGCCCGTGAGCGCTGCCCGGTCGCGGACGGGGACGCAGACGCCGGCACGACAGAGGCCCTCGTCCAGGAGCTTCCAGCCGAGCGCCCGTTCGAGGGCATCCGCTGGAATCCGGATCGCGCCGTCGCGCGCGCTCGCGTCGATCCCGATGGCGTTGCCATCGTCGATGAGCGTCCAGGTCATGTCTTCTTAGACGCGAAGTGCCGGCTCCGATGCAAGGCTAGGCACGGCGCGACGCGAACCGGA
>Ga0070741_10006207_pt1 | contig 25873 bp, 23 predicted proteins | sample Coa_R1_4_FD_66440 | JGI IMG/M metagenome (GOLD analysis project Ga0070741, IMG submission 66440) | Surface soil microbial communities from Centralia Pennsylvania, which are recovering from an underground coalmine fire - Coalmine... | ecosystem: Environmental > Terrestrial > Soil > Unclassified ... | reverse complement strand
GATCAACGCGGAAGCCGAGCGCTCGCGAGAGCTGCGCAAGGGTGAGCCGGCGGAGGTCGACCTGCAGGCGCCGCCGAAGCAGGCCTGAACCTCCCGTCGCCTCGCGCGCGGTAGTGTCTGCCGGTGGTAGCCCAGGACGGGATCGCGGCGGGTGAGGCCGATGCCGCGAACGGCGCGGACGTGCTCGAGGCGCGCGGGCTCAAGGTGCACTTCGGCGGCGTCCGGGCCGTGGACGGGGTCGATCTCGTGTTGCGAAAGGGCGAGATCCTCGGCCTGATCGGGCCGAACGGCGCGGGGAAGACGACCCTCGTCAACGCGCTCTCCGGTTTCCAGAGGCCGACCGCCGGATCGGTCGTCCTCGACGGGCACGACGTCACGGGCTGGAGCCCGCATCGTCTCGCGCGCCGGGGCCTCACCCGCACCTTCCAGTCCGTTCGGCTCTTCCCCGACCTCACGGTGCTGGAGAACGTCGAGCTCGGCGCCGTCGGCGGAGGGATGTGGAGGCCGGCTGCGCGCAGGTGGGCACGTGAGCTGCTCGAGCGCCTGCGGCTCGGCGACAAGGCGCATCTGTACGGGACGGGGCTACCGCACGGGCTCGAGCGGCGGCTGGGGATCGTGCGCGCGCTCGCAGCCAAGCCTTCGTTTCTCCTCCTCGACGAGCCGGCGGCCGGCCTCAACGAGCAGGAGAGCGACGAGCTGGTCGCCTCGCTCACCCTGATCCGCGACGACTTCTCGTGTGCGTTGATGGTGATCGAGCACGACATGCGCGTGATCATGCGCCTCTGCGAGCGCATCCAGGTGCTGGACTACGGCAAGACGATCAGCATCGGAACCCCGGCCGAGGTGCGCAGCGACCCGGCGGTGCTGACCGCGTACCTGGGCAGGAGGGCCGTCGATGCTGGCGATCGATGACCTGCGTGTGAACTACGGCCGCGTCCCGGCACTGCACGGAATCTCGTTGCACGTCGACGAGGGCGAGGCAGTCGCCCTGGTCGGGCCGAACGGCGCGGGAAAGACGACGACGTTGTCGGCGATCTTCGGGCTCGTCCCGCCAGCGGGAGGTTCGATCACCTTTCGGGGTGAGTCGATCGTCGGCTCGCCTCCAGAGGGCATCCTGCGCCGCGGGATCGCACTCGTCCCGGAGGGCCGGCACATCTTCGGGACGCTCACCGTCGCCGAGAACCTCCAGCTCGGCACCACCGCCCGCCGGGATCGCGATGTCGCGGAGGCGGACCTCGCGGGGGTCCTCGATCGGTTCCCGGTGCTGAAGTCCTACTACGCAAGCTCGGCGGGCAACCTCTCCGGCGGCGAGCAGCAGCAGCTCGCGATCGCGCGAGCGTTGCTGTCGCGCCCAGAGCTCCTGCTTCTCGACGAGCCGTCGCTCGGGCTGGCCCCGGTGCTGATCGACGTCGTCTTCGACGCGCTCGAGGAGCTCCGTAAGGAAGGCGTGACGATCCTCCTCGTCGAGCAGAACGCTGCGCGGGCAGTCGAGTTCGCAGACCGCGCGTACATCCTGCGCACCGGACGTGTCGCTCACGCGGGAACGCGCGACGAGATCCTGCGCATGGAGAACTTCGAGACCGCGTACCTCGGAGTCTGACGTGGCGCTGTTCCTGCAGCACCTGATCGACGCGATCACCTACGGGTCCCAGTTCGCGCTCTATGCCCTCGGGATCGCGCTGATCTTCGGGATCATGGGCCTGATCAACTTCGCGCACGGCGAGCTCCTGATGGTCGGCGCGTACACGATCGTGCTGATCGGCCGCCCGCCCTGGCCCGTGGTCGTGATCGCGACGGTTGCGATTGCGGTCGTCTTCGCGCTGGCGATGGAGCGGGCAGCGTTCCGGCCGCTGCGCGGCGCCTCGCCGCCGACGCTGCTGATCGCCTCGTTCGCCGTCAGTTACGGCCTCCAGAACCTCGCGATCCTGATCGAGGGCTCTGCCCCGAAGGGCACGAGCATCTCGGCGTGGCTGTCGGAGTCGTTCCAGATCGGCTCGGTCTCGATCCCGAAGCTCGATCCCGTGACGGTCGCCGTGACGATCGTGCTGCTCGTCGCGCTCGGGCTGTTCCTGCAGCGGACGCGCGTCGGCGTCCAGATGCGGGCGGCGGCCGAGGACTTCCGAATGGCGCGCATCCTCGGCGTCCGAGCGAACACGGTGATCGCGACCGCCTTCGCGATCAGCGGCCTCCTTGCCGGCATCGGCGCCTACCTGCTCGTCGCCCAGACGGGCGAAGTGTCCTACGACATGGGCTCGAACCCAGTTCTGTATGCGTTCGTCGCGACGGTGCTCGGAGGGATGGGAAGCCTGCGCGGGGCCGTCCTCGGCGGCTACGTGTTCGGCGCGATCTTCGTGCTGCTGCAGTCGTACCTGCCGCTTGAGCTGCGCTCCTACCGGGACGCGTTCGCGTTCGGTGCGGTGATCGTCATGCTGCTCGTCCGGCCACAGGGCCTGATCGTCGCCCGCTCGGTGGTCTCGCGCGTCTGATGGAGGCGCTGGCGCAGGCGGCGCGCGCGTCCTGGCCGCTGCCAGCGCTGCTGGCGCTGGTCGCTGCCGCGACCGAGATCGCCTGGGCGGCCGGAGACTCGGTGACCCGCGGCGTCGTCGTCGTCGCGATGATCAACCTCACGTTGGTCATCGGGCTGTACCTTTTCGTCGGCACGTCAGGGGTCTTCTCGTTCGGGAGCGTCGCCTTCGCCTCGATCGGCGCCTACACCGCAGCGCTGCTCGTCATTCCTCCCGACCAGAAGTCGATCCTCCAGCCCGAGCTGCCCGGCTTCATCGCTCATGCGCACTTCTCGAGCGTCGAGGCGACGCTGATGGGCGGGGTTGTCGCGGCAGCCGCGGGCGCTGTGCTGGCAGTTCCGCTCATGCGCCTGAACGGGATCGCGGCCGGGCTCGCCACCTTCGCCGTCCTGGTGATCATCCGCACGGTCGCGAACAGCTGGACGGAGGTGACGAACGGTGCGGCGGGCATCTCCGGAGTTCCGGTGACGACGAGCAAGAACGCCGCGCTCGTGTGGGCGCTGGTCGCGGTCGCCGTCGGGTTCGTCTTCCAGAACACAGGGCTCGCGCTCCGCCTGCGCGGGTCACGGGAAGACGACGTGGCCGCCCGATCGCTCGGGGTCGGCATCCGGACCGAGCGACGCGTCGCGTGGGTGATCCACGCCTTCGTGATGGGCGTCGGCGGGGGCCTCTACGCCCAGTACCTCGGCTCTTTCAACGCCAACTTCTTCTACCTCGCCCTCACGTTCACCACCCTCGCGATGCTGGTCGTTGGCGGGATCAAGAGCCTGAGCGGCGCTGTCGTCGGATCGCTGACGATCTCGTTCGTCGCCGAGTTCCTCCATCGGATCGAGCAGGGAGCGCACGTCGGTCCGCTGCACATCCCGGCTCGGCCGGGGCTGCGCGAGGTCGGGCTCGCAATCATCATGCTCCTGATCCTCGTCCTGCGGCCGCGCGGGCTGACAAACGGACGCGAGCTTCCCTGGCCGCGGTTGCCGGGCAGGCTGCGCGGCGTCGTGAGAAGATCGGCGATTCGCGAAGGAGGTGATGCGGCGGAGACATAGCGGTCGGGCACGTGTACGAGCGGGAGCTGATCCCTCACCCCAGGAGGAGAGATGAGAAAGCCGATTCGAATCGCCGTCGTCGCCGTGCTGGCCGGCGCGTCGCTGCTCGCGCTGACGGCCGGCGGCGGCACCGCTGCACCGGAGAACACGTTCGCGGGGAAGAAGCCGATCGTGATCGCAATGCCGCTCGCCCTCACAGGCGTCATCAGCTTTTACGACCAGCCGAACCTGGCCGGCGCGCAGATCGCGGTTGCGCAGATCAACCGGCGCGGCGGTGTCCTCGGGCGTCCCTTCAAGATCATCAGCGCCGACACGAAGTCCGACCTCGGCCTGATCGCGGGAGTGGCCAACTCGCTGCTCGCGAAGAAGGCGGACCTGATGATCCCGACCCTCGACTACGACTTCGGCGGTCCGTCGGCGCGCGCGGCGTGCGCGAAGAACATTCCGGCGATCTCGGTCGCGGGCGACTCGCGCTTCGGCCTGCAGGGCATCGGCCGCTGCCTGTTCAACCAGTTCCCCGCCGGCAGCGAGGCCGCCATCGGCGCAACCTGGGCATGGAGCAAGGGCTGGCGGCACGCCTATGTCCTCGAGGATCCGAGCATCAGCTACTCGAAGACGTTCTTCGAGAACTTCAAGTACTCGTGGGGGAAGCTCGGCGGGCAGATCGCCGGCGAGGACACCTTCATGAACAGCGACCAGTCGATCGCAAGCCAGATCACGAAGATGAAGCAGCTCGTCGACCAGAAGAAGGTCGACTTCATCTTCATGGGCTCGTACGCACCGGGCGGGGCCTCCGCGACGAAGCAGATCCGGGCGGCCGGGATCAACCTGCCGATCATCGGCGGCGCCGGCTTCGACGGCACGTTCTGGCTCGGCGCGGTCCCGAACCTGACGAACTTCTACGTCGTCGCCGGCGGCGTGACGACGGGCGGTGACCCGAACAAGCTCCGCGCAGCCGTGTACGCGGCGTACAAGGCGAAGTTCAAGAAGGACGCGCCGCTCGGGGAGCAGACCCTCAACGGCTACAGCGCCGTCTACGCGTTCAAGACGGCGATCGAGCGGGCGAAGTCCACGAACGGGCCGAAGGTGATCGCGCAGCTCGAGAAGTTCACCCGCCAGGCTCTGCCGATCGGGAACATCACCTGGACACCGAAGTGCCACATCTCGAAGCTGCGAAGCCTGCCGATCGTCACCTTCGTCGGCAACAAGGAGAAGTTCGTCGCGGAGGTCGCTCCGAAGGCCAGCATCCTCCCGAAGACGCTCTGCTAGGAGATCTCGATCCGGGTGGGCGGCCGGCCCTGACGCCGGCCGCCGCGCCCGAGGGGGTGCGATGGCCGATCCGACTGTCTGCCTGAGCTTCGACTGGGACGGCGTCTCGGTCTGGATGGCCGGCGGCGCCACCGATGCGCGCTCGCTGTCGCGAGGCGAGTTCGGCCCACGTGTCGGGGTCCCGCGTCTGCTCGAGCTCTGCGGCCGGCTCGGGATCACGGCCACGTTCTTCACTCCCGGACATACGGCGGACACGTACCCGGAGACCGCGGCGTCGATCGCGGCCGCCGGTCACGAGCTCGCTGCCCACGGCTACGCGCACGAGGATTTCGAGCCGCTGTCGCTCGACGAGGCGCGGGACGTGATCCGACGGGCGGCCGAGGCGATCGAGCGTGCTGTCGGCCGCCGCCCGCGCGGCATGCGTTTTCCGCCGTGGGCGGTCGCGGGAGAGCACTTCCAGCTGCTGGTCGACGAGGGCTACACCTACAGCTCCTCCGTGATGGACGACGTGCGGCCGCACTGGGCTCGCGGACCCGGCGTCGTCCGCTTCGACGGGCCCAACGAGTCGGGCCCCGAGCTCCCGCTCGTCGAGGTCCCGATCACTTTCATCACCAGCGACTTCGCCTACTTCGAGTTCAACGGCTACGGCCGGCCGACGCTGCCCGCAGGGCTGCGCAACCCGCGCGACGTCGAGCAGATCTGGCTCGACGAGTTCTCCTACAACGCGGAACGGGATCCGGGCGCGTTCACGATGCTGATGCTCCACCCGGAGACGATCGGTTGGGGCGGGCGCATCGCGATGCTGGAGCGCGTGCTCCGGGCGATGCAGGAGCGGAGGGCGCGCTTCGTGACGGCGGAACAGCTCGCGGACGAGTTCAGGGCTTCGGCCTAGCCGAGCCCGAGCTCGGCCGCGAAAAATTCTGCGAGCTCCGCGGCGAGCGCCGCGAAAATCCGCTCCCCCGCCTCTGCGTTCGCGCCGGCGAGGTCGCCGAGCACGCCGCTGGCGCTGACCGGACGGATGCCCTCCGCGAAGATCCGCTCCAGCCATCCCTGCTCGGCGGCGGTGTAGCCCTCGACACCGTCGAACGGGCGGACGAGGTCGGGGTGCTCCGCGAGCATCGTGCTCGTCTCCAGGCCGCCCGCGTGCGCGTCGGACTCCGGTGCGATGAAGCCGGTCGAGGCGGCTCCTTCGGCCATCAGCTGGAAGAACCGCGGCAGGTCCGAGTAGCCCGCGACGCGGGCGGCGCCGGCGTAGCTGTCGGCGAGCTCTCGAACGAAGCCGAAGTTGCCCCCGTGCCAGCTCCAGAGCCCGATCCCGCGGATCCCCATCCGCTCCAGCCCTTCGAGGTACGAGACCGTCAGCGCGCGGTAGGCGTCGGGCGGAACCGTGACCGTGCCCGGGAAGCCGAGGTGGTGGGTCGACAGCCCGCCGCGAACGACCGGCGCGACGACGACCGGTCCCGGGAGCCGCTCGGCAATCTCTCGCGCGAGCCGCTCCGCGAGCAGGGAGTCTGTGGCGAGCGGCAGGTGCGGGCCGTGTTGCTCGACCGAGCCGAGCGAGACGAGGCCGGTCGCGCCTTCGGCTCCGAGGCGCTCCGCCTCCGGCCACGTCAGGTTCTCCATCGCGACGTAGCTCACGCCGGAAATCGCTCCTCGACCGGGACGAAGTCGAGGTCGTAGCCGAAGTACCGCGGCCCGACGAGCTCCAGGCCCTCCGGCGTCCGCCAGGCGGGGACGCACGGTGCGCCGACGACGACGACGCGAAATCCATACCGCAGCTCCTCGGTCGTGATCGGGCCGCCGCTCTCGGCGTCCATGACCACGATCAGGTCCGGCACGGAGCAGACGGCCTCGTCGTCGCGGATTGCGACCAGATGCTCGTTCTGCGTGTGGAGAACGAGCGTCGAGCCCGCGTCGGCACCCGTCCCCTCGATCCGCGCCTCCGCCTTCGCCCACCCGGCTTCGGTCCGACGCGCGACGTCGACCACCTTTCCGCCGAAGAGGCGCCGGCCGCCGAGCCGCTCGACGACGGCGCCGATCGGGTCGCCGTGGGCCGCGCGTGTCTCGCGGACGATACGGCCGAGCTCTTCGGCGAGCGTGATCGTGCCGGCCACGAAGGCCCCGCCCCTCAGCTGCGCCCCGGTCATCGGATAGAGCGCGATCATCGCTGTCGCGCCGAAGTCGACCGTGAGCGTGCGCGCGAGCCGCTCCGTCCACGAGTTGTCGATCGTGTCGATAACCGCGGAGTTGCCCTTCTCGTCGGCCAGTGTCATCGGCGTCGCCTTCACGCCGTGCATGGTCGCGACGATCATCTGGATCTCGGGAAACGCGCGACCCATCCCGTCGGCGTCGACGAGCGGGATATCGAGTCGAGCCGCGACGACGAAGGGGGTCGTCGAGTTGAGCCCGCCCGCCTCGATCGAGGTGGTGTGGGTCGGCCGGCGGCCGACGTAGTCGCCGAGCGCCTCGAACGCTCGGATCACCTCCGTGCCGCGCGGCAGCTTCTCGACCATCACGGTCGGCGCCCCCATCATCGCCGAGGGGACGACGAAGGCGTCCTCGGGCACCTCGTCGACCGAGACCATCTGCACCGGCCCGTGCCGGCGGACGGCCTCCTGGGCGAGCAGCTTGCCGATGTACGGATCGCCGCCGCCGCCGGTGCCGAGGATCGCCGCGCCGACGGCGATGTCCTCGAGCTCGGCTTCACCCACGAGCCGCAACGCCCACCCTTCCGAGGTCGAGCTCGCCGACTGCCTTCACCCGGATCCGTGTCGCGTTTCCGGGGAGGTAGGCGATCGGCACGTCGTCGACGTCGACCACGCGAACGGAGTCACGCTGCGCACCGGCCGCGACCGCCTTCTCGAGGGCCTCGGCCTTCGCTTCCTCGAGCGCAGCCTCCCGCGTCGTTCCCTCCAGCGCGACGACCTTGTCGATCTCGCCCCCGACCTGCGCGATCGCGGCGCCGATCGCGTTCGCGACCGCGAAATGCTCAGGCTTGACGAGCTCGCTCGCCCCGGCGAGCGAGCCGCGCAGCAGAATCGAGCCGCCGCCGACCACGACGACCGGGATCGGCTCGGCGCTCGTCTTCATCCGGTCGACCGTCTCCGCGATCCGTTCGGCGATGCGCGCCAGCGCCGGCTCCGCGTCGATTCCCGCCACGCGGGTGGCGTCGCCGATGTCCGCGCGCCCCGCGGCAACCGCGAGGTCCGTCGCCGTCAGGACGTCGCCGCCGAAGACGAGCGCCCGGGCCGTCAGCTCGTAGCCGACGCTGTGCGGGCCGACCTCGCTGCCGTTCACGTGGGAGCCGCCGCCGATCCCGAGCGAGAGCACGTCGGGCATGCGGAAGTTCGTCCGCACGCCGCCGATCTCGACTGCGGCGCCCGCATCGCGCGGGAAGCCCTGCTGGAGGATCCCGACGTCCGAGGTCGTCCCGCCGATGTCGACGACGGCGCAGTCGGTGAGGCCGGACAGGAACGCCGCACCGCGCATCGAGTTCGTCGGCCCGGACGCGAAGGTCGCGACCGGGTACCGCTCGGCGTAGTCGACGCTCATCAGCGTCCCGTCGTTCTGGCTCAGGTAAACGGGTGCGGCGATTCCGAGCTCGGCGAGGGCCGCGTGGAACGCGGCGACGATCTGCGCCGCCAGCGCGCGCAGGCAGGCGTTCATGATCGTGGCGTTCTCGCGTTCGAGCAGCCCGATCCGGCCGATCTCGTGAGAAAGCGAGATCGCCGCGTCCGGCAGCTCCTCCGTGATCAGTGCCGCCGCCTCCTGCTCCGCCTCGGCGTTGACAGGCGAGAAGACGGACGAGATCGCGACGGTCGCAACGCCTTCGGCGGCGAACTCGGCGGCCGCTCGGCGCAGCTCGTCGGGGTCGAGGGGGGCGATGCGGCGGCCGTCGAACTCGTGGCCGCCGTGGCAGAGCCGCACGTGATCGCCGAGCGCCTGGCGCAGCGGCGGCGGCCAGCCGACCATCGGCGGCAGCGCCTCCGCCGCAGGCAGACCGAGGCGGATCACGCCGGTCGGAGCCAGACGGCGCGCCTCCACCACTGCGTTCGTGAAGTGGGTGGTGCCGATCATCACGGCCTGGACCGTCGACACGTCGAGGCCGGACGCGTCCACGAGCGCGCGCACAGCGGCCGCGATCCCGCTCGTCACGTCCGGTGTCGTCGGCGTCTTCGCCGCAGCGAGCACGGCGCGCCCGTCGACGAGGACGGCGTCGGTGTTCGTGCCGCCGACGTCGACGCCGATCCGCACTAGCCGGTGAAGCCGTACAGCTCGCGTGCGCGCGCGGCCGACAGGACACCGTCGGCGATGTCTTCGCGGATCGCGTGCGTATCGCGCTCGGCCGGGGGCCCGTAGCCGCCGCCGCTCGGTGCGATCAGCAGCAGGCGGTCGCCGGCACGCGCGGAGCGGAACGGGAACTTCGACGGCACCTCGACGCCGTTCTCGCCACGGTGGTTGATCTCGACCCGTCCCGGTGTGCCCTCGGTGCCGCCGAAGAGTCCCGGTGGGGGATGGACGGAGCCATCGCCCTCGAGCGACATCCCGCCGGGAGAGAGGAACTCGATCTCGCGGACCGTGCCGAGCCCGCCGCGCCAGCGGCCAGCACCGCCGGTGTCGACGTTGAGCTCGTAGCGCGTGACGCGCAGCGGGTAGTGGGACTCGATGTCCTCGATCGGGTTGTTGCGGGTGTTCGCGTAGAGCGTGTCGACGGCGTCGAGCCCGTCCTTGCCGTATCGCCCGCCGTAGCTCCCTTCCTGGATGTCCATGTACACCCAGTGCCGCCCACCCTCGGCGAGGCCCGAGTACGCAACTACCTTCAGGTTGCCGACGCCGGCGCTGACGTACTCCGGCACGAGCGGCGCGAGCGCGCGCATGACGGTGTCCGCGACGATGTTGCCTGGACAGAAGCGCGCGATCACCGGTGCGGGGTAGCGCGGGTTCGCCAGGCACCCCTCGGGCGCGGTGATCTTGATCGGCCGGAAGAGGCCGGAGTTCGCCGGCACGCTTCCGTGCCGCTCGCTGTCGAGCAGGATCGAGCGGATCGTCAGGTAGACGGCGATGTCGACGGTGCCCTCGAACGGCATGTTGAGCGGAAGGTCGATCTGCGGCGACGTGCCGGCGAGGTCGACGTGGATGTCGGAGCCTTCGACGGTCACCGTCACCTTCACCCGGAGGTCGCGGTTGGCCGGGTTGGGGTCGTCCTGGAACCCGTCGATGAACCCCTCCGCCTCGTAGCTGCCGTCCGGCAGCTTCTCGATCTCGCGGCGCAGCAGCTTCTCCGAGTAGTCCATCAGGTCGTCCGCGGCGCCCTGCACGGTCGTCAGTCCGTACCGATCGACAAGCTCGAGGAACCGCTCGGTGCCGATCCGGCACGCGGACACCTGGGCCTCCATGTCGCCGACGACGAGCTGGGGCGCGCGGACGTTGTCGCGGATGAACCGCCAGATCCACTCGTTTCGCCGGCCTTCCTCCTCGATCTTGATCGCGTTGAACTGCAGGCCCTCTGCGTAGGCGTCGGTGGCGTCGACGATCCCGCAGGAACCGGGCGTGAGCGCGCCGAGATCGAGGTGGTGCGCCGTCGTCGCCGAGAATCCGACCAGCTCGCTGCCGTGGAAAATCGGCAGCACGAAGCCGACGTCCGGCCCGTGCGAGGCGCCGTAGTAGGCGTGGTTGTGAATGACCACGTCGCCGGGCCTCCACTCCTCCCCGAGCTCCGCGAAGCGCCGGTTGATGCCGCGGATGTAGCCGGGTATCGGTCCGGACTGGAGGGGAGTGGACTGCGACGACTCCGCCAGCTGGCGCGCCTGCGCGTCGCAGATCACGCAGCCGAAGTCCTCCGACTCCCGGATGATCGACGAGTACGACATGCGCGCCAGCTTGTGTCCCATCTCGACCGCGATCGACTCCAGCGCGCCTGCGATCACAGCCGCGGTGATCGGGTCGACCCGGGTCTCGGCGGTCGCGGTCATCGGCTGAGGATAAGGCTGCCGGACTCGTGGGCGTGCGCAGTCCAGCCGGGCGGGACGACGGTCGTCGTGTCCCGCTGGAAGATCACTGCCGGCCCTTTGATCGCCTCGTGGGCAGGCAGCCGCGACCGCTCGTAATGGCACGTCGGGTACGACGTGCCGCCGAAGACGCTCTCGCCCTCGCCGAGCAAGGGGTCGCTGCCGCCCGAGCTCGCCGGCAGCCGCTCGACTCGCGGGCGCTTGCCGGACGCCGTGACGCGGAGGTTGACGATCTCGACCGGGTCGCGGAAGGCGTGCCCGTACTCCTGCTCGTGCAGGCGGTGAAACTCCTCGAGCGCCGTCGGCGTGAAGCGCTCCTCCGGGAGCGGGATCCGCAGCTCGTAGCCCTGGCCGGCGTAGCGGCAGTCGAGCGCCGCGGCGAGGTCGATGTCGGTGTCGGCGACCCCGTCGGCACGCAGGCGCTCGCGCAGCTCCTCGCCCGCGGCGGCCAGCTCGCGGTCGAGCCGCTCGACGTCGATCGCGTCCTCCGTCATGAAGACGGTGCGCATCTGGTCGTACTTCAGGTCGCTCGTCAGCAGACCCATCGCCGAGGTAATCCCGGGATACGGCGGGACGATCACCTCCGGGACCCCGAGCGAGTCGGCGACCTCGGCGGCCTGCATCGGGCCAGCCCCGCCGAACGCGACGAGCGCGAACTCCCGCGGGTCGTGCCCCTTCTGCACGGTGCGCGAGCGGATCGCGCCCGACATGTTCGCGTTCGCGATCGTCACGATCCCCTCGGCGGCCTCCAGCAGCCCGAGGCCGAGCCGGTCGGCCAGGCGCTGCACGGCTGCGGCGGCAGCCTCGCGGTCCAGCTTCATCTCTCCGCCGAGGAAGCGGCCGGGGTCGATCCGCCCGAGGACGACGTTTGCGTCCGTCAGCGTGGGTTCGTCGCCTCCCTGGCCGTACGCGGCGGGGCCGGGAAACGCGCCGGCGCTGCGGGGGCCGACCCGAAAGGCACCCCCCTCGTCGACGAAGGCGATCGAGCCGCCGCCGGCGCCGATCGTGTGGATGTCGATCATGGGCACGAGCAGCGGGTAGCCGGCGACCCAGGTGTCGCGTGCCGAGGCCTCCGTGATCCCGTGTTCGGTGACGATCCCGATGTCGGCCGATGTCCCGCCGACGTCGAAGGTGATCAGCCGCTGCCGGCCGGTCGTCTCGCCGGACCGCACACCGCCGAGGACGCCGGCCGCCGGGCCGGAGAGGAGCAGCGTCACCGGTCGCTTCGCCGCGGTCTCGGCCGAGGCGACGCCGCCGTTCGACATCATCACGTGCAGCTTTCCGGGCACGCCTTCTCCGGCCAGCGCCCCGGCCAGCCGCTCCAGGTAGCGGCCCGTGGCAGGGCCCACGTACGCGTTCATACAGGCGGTCGTAAAGCGCTCGAACTCGCGAAACTGGGGAAAGATGTCGGCGCTGAAGGTGACGAAGGCGCCGGGGATCTCCTCGGCGACGATCTCGGCGGCGCGCCGCTCGTGCTCAGGGTTGATGTACGAGAACAGGAAGCAGATCGCCACCGACTCGACCCCGGCCGCCTTGAGCGCCCGGGCGGCGGCGCGAACCTCGTCCTCGTCGAGCGGCTCGAGGACGTCGCCGACGGGAGGCGCGATCCGCTCGGTGACGGCGTGCCGGTGGCGCCGCTTGACGAACGGCTGGGTCTGCCACGGGATGTCCTGCATGATCGAGTAGTGCTGCGGGCGCTGATGACGGCCGATGTGCACCACGTCTCGGAACCCCTTCGTGGTTAGCATCCCGGCCTCGGCGCCGCGGTGCTCGAGCACGGCGTTCGTCGCGATCGTCGTTCCGTGGAACACCGCATCGACCTGCGCCGGCGAGATCGACGCCGCCTCGCACAGCTCGATCAGGCCCGAGACCATCGCGCGACCGGGGTCCTCGGGCGTCGAGCGCACCTTGTGGACGTGCACGGACGCCGACTCCGTGTCGTAGAGCATGAAGTCGGTGAAGGTGCCGCCGATGTCGACGCCGACCGCCCTCATCCCGCTGCGATTCTAAGCCGGAGCGGTTAGCGTCCGAGCGTGCTCGACGGGATCTTCGTCTTCGACAACGCGATCCACTGCTACGACATGTCCGACGAGAACCTTCGCGACGACGCGCCGGACGCGCGCTACTCGCGCGACCTTCTGCTCGCGATGGGCGCGGGCGGGCGCTGGGCCGGATACAACGACGGCTCCATCGAGTTCAAGCGCCGCTGGAGCGTCGACGAGCTGTACGACCTCGTCTTCGTCGACGCTCCGACCGACATGGCGATGGTGCAGGTGGTGCCCATCTTCGACTGGTTCAAGGACACCTTTGCCCCGGTGCTGACGCAGTACGAGATGGCGAAGCGTTACCCGGACCGAGTCGTCTTCTGCGGCGGAGTCGACCCGCTGTGGCAGGGCGTCGAGGCTGCGCTCGACCAGCTCGACTGGCAGATCAAGGAGCTCGGCGCGCGCTCGATCAAGTTCTACAACGGCCACGTCGAGCGCTCCTGGAGCTGCGACGACCGTCAGCTCGCCTACCCGCTGTACCAGCGCTGCCTCGAGCTCGGCGTCGACGTCGTCCAGTTCCACAAGGGCATCCCGTTCGGCCTGATGGATCTCGAGGCGATGAGGCCCAACGACCTGCAGAGGCCGGCGCGCGACTTTCCCGAGCTGAGGTTCGTGATCCACCACCTCGCGTTGCCCTACTTCGAGGAAGCGGTCTGGATCGCAGCGCGCTTCCCGAACATCTACCTGTCGCTGGCGGCGAACCTCAACTTCACGCTGATCGCGCCACGCGTCGTCCAGCAGCAGCTCGGCCAGCTCCTGCAGATGGTGGGCTCGGAGAAGCTCTGCTACGCGTCCGACGCCGCCCTCTCGGGCGGCCCGGCGCCCTATCTCGCCGCGTTCATGGAGCTGGAGATCCCGGACGACCTCCGTGACGGCTACGGCTTTCCGCAGATCACGCGTCGCGACCGCGAGAACATCCTCGGGCGGACCTTCGCCGGGCTGATGGGGATCGACGTCGAGCAGAAGGCACGCGAGCTGGCGGCAGCATGACGGAGCTGGCGGCGCGGCTTGCGGAGCTCGGCATGCAGCTGGGTGCACATGCCGGCGGGATCGAGCTCGCCGAGCTGCGTGGCGGCGTCGCCCGCCTCCGGTACACCGGTATGTGCACCGGCTGCCCCCTGCGCCCGGTGACGACGGCCTCGACCGTGCGCCCCGCCTTGCTTGCGGTTGAGGGCATCGACGAGCTGGAGGTCGAAGGGTCGCGCATCTCGGCGGAGGCCGAGGCGCGGATCGCGGCTGCGTTCGCCGGTGGGGGGAGCCGATGCGGATCCTCGTGATCAACCCGAACACGACGGAGGCGATGACTCGCGACATCCACGCCGAGGCGGTGCGGTATGCGCGGGCCGGCACGGAGATCGAGACCCTCTCGCCTGCGTGGGGCCCGCGCTCGATCGAAGGCCACGCGGACGACGAGTTCGCGGCGGTCGCCACGCTGGAGGTCGTGCGCGACCGGGCGGCCGAGTTCGACGGGGTCGTGATCGCGTGCTTCGGCGATCCCGGCCTCTTTGCCGCCCGCGAGCTCTCGCCGGTCCCCGTCGTCGGTATCGCCGAGGCGTCGATGCTGCTCGCCTGCACCGTCGCACACCGCTTCTCGGTGGTGACCGTGCTGCCTAGGGTCAAGCCGTGGATCGAGGACACGGTGCGGCTGCACGGGCTCGACCGGCGGTGCGCTTCAGTTCGCACCACGACCCTGACCGTCTTCGACTGCGAGCGCGACCCGGGCGCGGCGGAGCGTGAGATCGTCCGTGTCGGACGCCTCGCCGTCGAGGAGGACGGCGCGGAGGCGATCTGCCTCGGCTGCGCCGGCATGGGGCCGCTCGACAAGGCCGTCGAGGCAGCGCTCGGCGTACCGGTCCTCGACGGCGTCGCCTGCGCCGTCAAGCTCGTCGAGAGCCTCGTCGACTACGGGGTCTCGACGAGCCGCGTCGCCGCCTTCAGGGAGCCGGAGGAAAAGGAGCACGTCCCGCGGCCGGACCGCGCTGCGCCGATCGCCCAGCGCTGCTTCAGTACGCGAGCGCGTGCAGCGCGCCCGCGAGCACACGGATCGCCGCAGCGGCGTCCTCGACGGAGGTGAACTCGGCGGGGGTGTGACTCCGGCCGTCCTTGCTGCGCGCGAAGACCATTGCCACCCTGGCCTTCTTCGCGATGTTCTGCGTATCGTGGCCCGCGCCGCTGTGCATGCGGCGGAAGGGGACGCGCTGGTCCTCCGCCGAGCGCTCCAGTGCCTCGACGACCTCCGGGTCGCAGAGGCAGGGTGGGAGGTCGAGCGGAATCTGCCAAGAGATCCCGAGCCCGCGGCGTGCCGCGATCTCACGCATCAGCTCTTCCTGACGCGCGTGCTGCACGGTGACCGCCGTGGGATCGGGGTGCCGCGAGTCGAGCGTGAAGGTGACTCGGTCGGGGACCGCCGACGGCAGGTTCGGCTCCACGTGGACGCGACCGATCGTCGTAACCGCCGGCGCGCCGCTCTCGAGTGCGACTCCGATGACGGCGCCGGCGATCTCGGCGAATCCAGCGATCGGGTCGAGCCGGCTCTTCATCGGCCGCGCGCCGGCATGGTCGGAACGGCCGGAGACCTCGACGACGTAGTGCCGGATCGCCGTGATCGCGTCGACGACGCCGACAGGCAGGCCCTCGTCCTCGAGCACCGGCCCTTGCTCGATGTGGAGCTCGATCCAGTGCCCGATGTCGTCACGCGCCGCCGTCGGGATCGCCTCCGGGTCGAGTCCGACCGCACGCATCGCCTCGCCGATCGACACTCCGTCCCCGTCGCGGATCGTCTCGGGCTCTTCCGAGCCGATCGCGCCGACGATCGCGCGCGAGCCCCAGAAGTTGGTCGCGTGGAAGCGGCTGGCTTCCTCCTCGCAGAGCGAGACCGCCTCGAGCGGACGCCTCGGCTGCCCGAACTGTTCTCGCAGGGCGCGGAGCGCGACGAGCGCGCCGATCACGCCGAGCGCTCCGTCGTACCGGCCGCCCGGCGTCTGCGAGTCGACGTGCGAGCCGGAGACGACGGCGGGCCGTGACTCGGTCCCCTCGAGCCGTCCCCAGACGTTCCCGACGGCGTCGCGACGAACGTCGAGCCCCGCCTCGCCGAACCACGCCGCGACCTGGTCCTGCGCGCCGACCCACTCAGGCGAGTACACCGTCCGCCACACGCCGGTTTCGCCGTAGGCCCCGTAGCGGGCGAGTTCGTGGACATATCGCTCGACGAGCCCGCTGTCGACATCCACGCCTGCCACGAGCTGAGCCTATTCGGTGGCGCGCCGGCGACTCTTGACTTCGAATTTAGGGGCGCCGTACGATCGCGCGGCAACCTTTGTATCCCAAACCGTCGTTGGGATCCATTTTCCCAAGGAGGACACCCGGATGAAGAGGGCACTCGCAGTCGGCGCCGCCTTGCTGGCGGCTGTCGTCGTTGCGGCCGCGACGACTGCCACCAGCGCCTCAGCTCAGAAGAAGACGGTCAACATCGCCGTCTTCCTCGCGTCGTCGGCCAACACCTACTGGGCGGCTTCGTACCTCGGCGCACAGGACGCGGCGAAGAAGTTCCCGAACGTCAACGTCAAGTTCACGGTCTTCGACGGCCAGTTCAACACGAACAAGCAGGTGAACCAGCTCCGCGACGCGTTGGTCTCCAAGAAGTACCAGGCGTGGTACGTCGGGCCGAACGACGGTGGCCCGCTGACGCCGACGATCAAGCAGGCGATCAAGCAGGGCGTCAAGGTCGGCTGCTCGCTCGTTCCCTGTGGGCCGAACATCCGCAACACGAAGACCCAGATCCCGGGCCAGTCGATCTTCGCCGGGCTCGGCTTCTATCCCAACGGGCAACTGCTCGGCAAGCTCGTCGAGCAGGGGTGCCGCGGAATCAACCCGTGCAAGGTCTTCTGGATGCCCGGGCTGCCGACGCTGCCCCTCGAGAAGGCGCGGACGGACGGCCTCTACTCGGTGATCCGGAAGGACAAGAACATCAAGGTCGTCTCGATTCAGGCCGGCGGCTACCTGGCCGCTCCGGCGCTGACCGCCACGCAGAACGTGCTGCAGGCACATCCGGACATCAACGTGATCGTGTCGAGCGGCGACCAGATGATCGCCGGCGCGGCGCGGGCGGCGAAGGCAGCCGGGAAGAGCGGGATCAAGATGTACGGGAACGGCTGCACGATCGAGGCGAAGAAGCTGATCCTCGAGGGCGTTCAGACCGGCTGCACGGTGTACCTGCCGCGGACAGAAGGCCGGCTGGTGGTCACGGCGCTCATCAACAGCGTGCTCGGCAAGGGCAAGACCGGCGTGTCGGTCAACCCGAACCAGTACAGCTCGATCGGCAACCTCGGGACGAAGGCGAACATCGCCAAGTTCACGCCGGAGTTCCACTCGTAGCCGGTCACCGAAGCGGCGCCGCGGCTCGATCCGCGGCGCCGCTCGCCCGGCGGAACGGGACGTGAGGCTGTTGAGGCGCGGAAGGCTCACCGAGCGGGCGCACCGCTACCTGCGCGACGGGATCATGCGCGGCGAGTTCCCGACCGGTTGCGTCCTCGCGGAGACCGACATCGCCCGTCGGCTCGGCAGCTCCCGCACGCCGGTGCGGCACGCGCTCGGCCTCTTGCTCCAGGAGGGCCTGCTCGAGGTCGGTCCGCGCCGCCAGGTGATCGTCCGGGGCTTCACGCCGGAGCACCGGGCCGAGATCCTGCTGCTCCGCGAGGCGCTGGAGGCGGTGGCGGTCCGGCGCGCGTGCGAGGTGATGGCCTTGGAGGACGTCGACTACCTGCGGCTCCTGCTGATCCGGCAACGGCGAGCCGCGCGGGAGGGCCGCGACGACGATTTCCTCGACCTCGACGAGGAGTTCCACCTGAAGATCGGCGAGGGCGCGCAGCTGCCGATCCTGCGGACGTTCCTCGACCAGCTGCGCGGCTTCGTGCGTGTCGCTCGGCTCGGTGCGAGACGCTCGCCCTCGGTTCTCGCGCAGGTGGTCAAGGAGCACGAGCAGCTCGTCGACGCTCTCGAGCGCCGTGACGTCGAGGAGGCGCTCGCGCTGCTCCGGCTGCACCTCCATCGGAGCGATTACCCGGACGAGCGGCCGCGCCGAAGGCGGCTGCCCGCGGGAGCCCGGGCATGAGCAGCGCATACACGCTGCGCGAAGCACAGGTTCTCGATCGGACCGGAAGCTTCGCCGGCCCGCTCGACGTGCGCGTCGAGGGCGGGCGGGTCGCGCACGTCGGCCGCGGACTGCCCGCGGACAGCCGGTCGTTCGACTTCAGCGGCCTGTGGCTGATGCCCGGCGTCTTCGACTGCCACGACCACGTCGCGTTCTCGACGGTCGAGATGACGGAGGTGCTCTCCACCCCGGTGACCCGGTGGGCGCTCGAGACTGCCGCGAACGCGCGGGCAACCCTCGAGGCGGGGGTCACCTTCGTTCGCGATCTCTGCGGCGCCGATCGCGGGTTGCGGGACGGATTGGCCGCCGGCCACGTCCCGGGGCCGATGCTCCAGATCTCCGTCGTCCTGATCTGTCAGACCGGCGGGCACGGCGACGCCTATCTGGGTGGCGCCGGCCTGGCGGCGACGCTGACGCCGGACTACCCGGGGCGCCCTCCGTATGTCGTCGACGGAGTCGACGCAATGAGGCACGCCGTCCGCGCCGTTCTGCGCGCAGGGGCGGACTGGATCAAGCTCGCCACGACGGGCGGGCTCGTCTCCGAGCACGACCAGCCCCTCGTTGCGGAGCTGACGCCCGAGGAGATCGCCGTCGCCGTGTTCGAGGCCGAGCGCAAGGGAAAGCCCGTCGCCGCACACGCCTACGGAGGCGAGGGCCTGACGAACGCCGTTCTCGGCGGTGTTCGGTCGATCGAGCACGGCGGCTTTCTGACCGAGGAGCAGGCAGCGCTGATGGCCGATCGCGGCTGCTTCCTCGTTCCGACGCTCTCGGCGATGCGGGACTGCCTGCGCTGGGCCGAGGACGGAGCGCTCACCCCGGTCCAATGCAGGAAGATCCTCGATTTCGGCCTCGATCTCGGCAGTTGCGTTCGGATCGCGAAGGAGTACGGCGTTCCCCTCGCGTGCGGGACCGACTACATCAGCCGGGCGCAGCACGGCAAGAACCTCGAGGAGCTGACCCTCATGCACGAGGCGGGGTTGACGGTGGAAGAGACCCTGCTCGCGGCGACCGCGGGCGGCGCGGAGCTGTGCGGTCTCGCCGCCGAGTATGGCCGGATCGAGCCGGGATTCGTGTTCGACGCGATCGTGCTCGAAGAGGCTCCGGAGGACCTGGCGTGCTTTGCGGAGCCAGGTGCCGTCAAGGGCGTCTTCCAGGCCGGTCGGGCGGTCGTGCCGCACCCGCGGCTGGCGGAGGCGGGACTCTGAGCACGTCGGTGCATGTCGAGCTGCGCGGAATCTCGAAGCGGTTCGGCGGCGTCCGTGCGCTGTCCGACGTCGATCTTCGGATCGCGCGCGACTCGATCCATGCCCTCGTCGGGGAGAACGGCGCCGGGAAGTCGACGCTCGGGAAGATCCTGGCCGGCGTGCACCGCCCGGACGAGGGCGAGCTGCTCGTCGAGGGCCGAAGCGTCGCTTACCGGTCGCCTCGGGACGCACTGCTGGACGGGATCACGATCATCACCCAGGAGCCGACCCTCGTTCCGCACCGCTCGGTCCTCGAGAACGTCTTCCTCGGCGTCGAGAGCAGCGCAGGCGGCGTCGTCGACGAGCGCCGCAATGCGCGCCGCTTCGCGCAGCTCGTGTCGGAGACCGGGATCGACCTACCGCCTCGCCGCCTTGCCCGTTCCCTCCGCGTCGCCGACCAGCAGAAGGTCGAGATCCTGCGCGCGATCGTTCGCGACGCGCGCCTGATCGTCATGGACGAGCCTACGTCCGCGCTCACCCTCGACGAGTCCGATCGACTGTTCGAGCTCGTCCGGCGGCTCCAGGCACTCGGGACGACGATCGTCTACGTCTCGCACTTCCTCGCCGAGGTGCTCGACGTCGCGAACACTGTTACCGTTCTCCGCGACGGGCGGGTCGTCCGGAGCGCACCGGCAGCCGAGGAGACGCCGCAGCGGCTGGTCTCGGCGATGCTGGGCCGCTCGGTCGATTTGACCTTCCCCGACAAGGAGCCCCCGGCCCCGGACGCGCGGGTCGTCCTCTCGGCGCGTGGTCTGTCGCGCCCGCCGGCGATCCGCGACGTCTCGATCGAGGTTCGCGCCGGCGAGATCGTCGGGCTCGCCGGCCTGGTCGGCAGCGGCCGCTCCGAGGTCGCCCGCGCGATCTTCGGCGCCGACCGCCTCGACGCGGGCACGATCGAGCTGCGTGGGAAGCCGCTCCGGCTGAGGTCGCCGCGTGCTGCGATCCGCAGCGGGATCGTCATGCTCCCGGAGGATCGAAAGACGCAGGGCCTGCTGATGCTTCGCTCGATCCTCGACAACGTCACGCTGCCTCATCTCGACAGCGTCTCGACGGTGGGGGTGGTCAGCGCCCACGCCGAACGGCGAGACGCCGGCCGGCTCGTCGACAGCCTGGACGTCCGGACGCGCTCGAAGACGGCCCGAGTGAGCACCCTCTCCGGGGGTAACCAGCAGAAGGTTCTGTTCGCGCGCTGGCTCTTCCGGAAGCCGCAGCTGTTCATCGCAGACGAGCCGACGCGCGGCGTGGACGTGGGCGCAAAGCTCGCGATCTACGAGTTGCTTCACGGCCTGGCGAAGGAGGGGATCGGACTGCTGTTGATCTCGTCCGAGCACGAGGAGCTGCTCGGTCTCGCCCACCGAGTGCTCGTGATGCGCGCGGGTCGCATCGTCGCGGAGCTCGCCGGCGAGGCGATGACCGAAGACGCGCTGCTGCACGCTGCTTTCGCGATGGAGCGCGTGGCCTGATGGCGACTCCGGCGACCGCTCTCGAGCAGCAGGTGAGCAGGGTCCTGCGGCGAGTCGACGTCGCGGTCGTCCGCGACTACGGCGTCGTGATCGCGTTCGTCGCCCTCTTCGTCACGCTCTCTGCGTCGAGCGACGTGTTCTTCACGTGGGAGAACATGAAGAACCTGGCGTTCCAGACGGCTCCGATCGGGATCATGGCCGTCGGCGGGACGCTCGTCTTCATCGCGGGCGGGTTCGACCTTTCCGTCGGAGCGGTTTCCGCCTTCTCCGGGATCATCGCCGCGAAGACGTTCGTCGGCACCGGCACTGGGCTGTGGGGCTCACTCCTCGTCGGCGCGCTGGCCGGCCTCGGCTGCGGGATTGCGAACGGTTTACTCGTCACGCTCGGGCGCGTCAACGCGTTCATCGCCACGCTCGCCACGGCGATAATCATCAACGGCATCGCCCAGGTGATCACGAGTGGGAACCTCGTGTCGGTCGAGGGTGACCGGTTCACCACGCTCGGGCTCGGCACGGTCTGGGGCATCCAGTACCCGGTCTTCGCCTGGATCGCCGTCGCCGCCGTCTGCGGCTTCCTGCTCTGGCTGACGAAGTTCGGCCGCTACGTCTACGCCGCCGGCGGCAACGCCGAGGCGGCCCGACTCGCGGGAGTGCGCGTCAACGTCGTCAAGGCGTCGACCTTCGCGATCTCGGGGCTCTGCGCCGGGATCGCCGGCGTGATCCTCGTCTCCGAGGTCTCGACCGCGCAGTGGGACGCCAACCGCGGGATCGAGTTCGACGTGATCACCGCGATCGTGCTCGGCGGCGTCTCGCTTCTCGGCGGCGAGGGTGCTGTCTGGCGCGCGGTGCTCGGCGCGTTCTTCCTGCAGACGATCGGCAACGGGTTCAACCTGCTCGGCACGTCCACGCAGTGGCAGTACGTGATCAAGGGCGTGATCCTGGCGGCGGCCGTGTCCCTCGATGCCTGGGCCCGCCGGAGGCGCGCATGACGGTGGTGTCGGTGCTGCGCCTGCCCGTCCGGCCCGGGGCGGTCGGCGAGCTCGCGCGCGTTCACGGAGCTCGACGTCTTCGGATACTCGACTCGGAGCGGCGGCTTCCTCGGCGGACGGTTTCTGCGTCCTCTGGAGGAGAGCGTGCCGGTTCTCGTCGTTGCCGAGTGGGAGAGCCCGGAGAGCTACCAGGCATGGCTCGGCGACCCGATCCGCGAGCAGCTCCGCGAGCGGCTCGAGCCGCTACTCGCCGGGGACGTCGTATCAGGCGACCTGTACGAGGAGGTATCGACGTGAGCTACCGCGTCGCGATGGACATCGGCGGCACCTTCACCGACTTCGTCGTCGTCGACGAGCACGCGGGCGTGACGCGGGCCGGCAAGACGTCGACGACGCCGGCGAATCCGGAGCAGGGCGTGCTCGAAGGCCTCGGCGACTTCGTCCCCGACCTCGCGCAGATCTCGTTCGTCGTCCACGGCACGACCGTCGGGCTGAACGCGTTCCTCGAGCGGAAGGGCACGCGGGTCCTGCTGCTGATGACTGCGGGCGTCCGCGACGCGTACTCGATCGCGCGACATGACCGGAAGGAGCTCTACACGCTTCAGTACCGCAAGCCGGAGCGTCTCGTCCCGCGCCGGGACGTCCACGAGGTCGTCGAACGGCTGCGCTGGGACGGCAGCGTCGAGCAGGAGCTGGACGAGACGAGCCTCGAGCCGGTGATCGACGCAATTCGGCGCGAGGGGATCGAGGCCGTCGCCGTGTGCCTGATCCACGCCTATGTCAACCCGGTGCACGAGCTGCGGGTGCGGGAGATCCTCGAGCGCGGATGTCCGGGGTTGTCGGTGACGCTCTCGCACGAGATCGCCCGCGAGTGGCGGGAGTACGAGCGTGCGTCCACCGCGGTGCTGAACGCGTACGTCGCGCCGCGCGTCGAGGGATACCTCCGCAAGCTCGAGGGAGAGCTCGCGCAGCGCGACGTGAAGCCGCCGCTGCACGTGATGCAGTCGAACGGTGGAATCACGACCGCGGCCAAGGCCAGACAGCAGCCCGTCCAGACCCTCCTGTCGGGCCCGGTCGGCGGCACGATCGGGGGGGCAGCTTTGGCGAAGGCGACCGATCGCCCGAACCTGCTCTGCATCGACATGGGCGGCACGTCATTCGACCTCAGCCTGATCGTCGACGGCCGGCCTACGGTCTCCACCGAGACGGAGCTCGAGGGGCTGCCCATCCTGATGCCCCTGGTCGACATCCACACGATCGGCGCCGGCGGCGGCTCGCTCGCCTGGCTGGAGGCAGGCGGCCTGCGCGTCGGGCCGCAAAGCGCCGGCGCGGTCCCGGGGCCCGCGTGCTACGGGCGCGGAGGGGACGAGCCGACGGTCACGGACGCGAACCTCCACCTCGGGCGTCTCGACCCGGAGTTCTTCCTCGGCGGCCGGATGCTTCTCGACGCCGCCGCCGCGGTGCGCGCGTTGTCGTCGATCGGGTCCGAGCTCGGCCTCGACGAGGCGACGTTCGCGGAGGGGATGCTCGCGATCGTGAACGCGAACATGGCCGACGCGATGCGCACGATCACGGTGAAGCAGGGGATCGACCCGCGCGACTACTCGCTCGTCGCCTTCGGCGGCGCCGGCCCGATGCACGCCGTCTGGCTCGCGCAGGAGCTCGAGATCGGGGAGGTCGTCGTGCCGTGGAGCCCAGGAACCTTCTCCGCCTGGGGAATGCTCCAGACGGACATCCGCCACGACATCGTTCGCACGTTCTATCGGCCGCTCGCGTCGCTCGACGGCGGCGCGCCGGTGGCCGAGGTGTACTCGGAGCTGCAGCGGGAGGGCGCCGAGCTGCTCGCCGGTGAGGGCATGGGCGAGGCGGATCGCTACTTCGCGCGCTCGGCCGACATGCGCTACGTCGGGCAGGAGTACACCGTCACGGTCCCGGTCGGCGCCGAGATCGACCTCGCCCTGATCGACGCCTCGTTCCACGACCACCACCGCGTCCGCTACGGCCATTCCACTCCCGGGGCGCCGGTCGAGTTCGTCAACCTGCGGCTGGCCGCGTTTGGGCGCATCGCCGGTGAAGCTGCACCGTTCACGGCGCCTGACTCGGGCGAGCCGGCCGTGATCGGCGAGCGGCGAGTCGTCTTCGGCGGTGAGGAGCACCGGACGCAGGTCGTCCGGCGCGACCTGTTGCGGCCGGGCGACCGGCACGAGGGCCCTGTCGTAGTCGAGGAGGACGGGTCGACGACCGTCGTCCCGCCTGGCTACGCGGTCGACGTCGACCGGCATGGCAATCTGCTGATCAGGGAGGTGGACTAGTTGGCGGTCACGGCAGCCGATCCGATCACGACCGAGATCATCCGCAACGCGTTCGTGTCCTGCGCGATGGACATGAACGCGACGTTGATCCGGAGCTCGTACACGCCGATCATCTACGAGGGGAAGGATTGCTCTGTCGCGATCCTCGACGAGCAGGGGGACGTTCTCGGCCAGTCGCTCGGGCTGCCGCTCTTCCTCGGGAACCTCGAGATCTGCGTGAAGCTCGCCGCCGACATGTTCGGCTGGGACGCCTTCAAGCCAGGCGACGTCTTCTACATGAACGACTCGTACATGACGGGTACGCACCTCAACGACGCGACGATCTTCGGCCCGATCTTCTGGCAGGACCGGCTCGTCGGGTTCTCGGCGACGCGCGCCCACTGGCTGGACGTCGGTGGCAAGGACCCGGGCGGGCCGATGGACTCGCGCGAGATCTACCAGGAGGGGATGCGCTGGGCGCCGACGCGGATCTACGACGCGGGGCAGCCGCGCGAGGACATCATCGACTTCCTCCGACGGAACGGCCGCTTCGGCTACTCGCTGGTCGGCGACATGAACGCACAGGTCGCCGCGTGCCGCACCGGCGAGGCGCGGTTCCAGGCGATTCTCGATCGCTTCGGGTACGAGACTTACGAGGCCGCTCGTGAGGAGATCTACCGCCAGACCGAGGAGCTCGAGCGTGCCGCCGTGGCGGCGATCGCCGACGGGACGTACCGCTCCGAGGGCTCGCTCGACGACGACGGGCTTGGCCACGGACCGATCCCGGTGAAGGTGCGGATCGACGTGCAGGGCGACCAGATGACGATCGACCTCGACGGCTCTGCGCCGATGGCGGAGGGCCCGGTCAACTGCGGGTTCGCGCAGACCGTGTCCGCCTGCCGGGTGGCGTTCAAGCTGCTGATCAACCCGCACCGGCCGGTCGACGGCGGCACGTTCAAGACGCTCGAGGTGAAGGCGCCAGAGGGGTCGATCTTCCGCGCCGAGGAGCCGGCGGCCTGCCAGTGGTACTTCAGCTCGCTCGGCCTGCTGATCGACCTGGTGGTCAAGGCGCTCGCGCCGGTTCTGCCGGAGCAGGTCGCCGCTGCCCACTTCGGCGACTCGATGGTGATGTTTCTCTCCGGTCGCGACCCCAGACGGAACGGCGAGCCGTTTCTCTACGTGATGCCGCACGCTGGCGGCTGGGGCGGGTTCGAGGGCGCCGACGGCGAGGACGGGCTGATCAACAACGTGAACGGCGGCTTCAAGGACTACCCGATCGAGGTCTTCGAGGTGAAGCACCCGGCGATGATCCGCGGCTACGGGTTTCGCCCGGATACCGGCGGGCCTGGGAAGTTCCGGGGCGGCTGTGGCCTGTACCGCATCTTCGAGATCCAGCCCGAGGCCTACCTGTACCTCTGGTTCGAGCGCTCGGTCACCCCTGCGTGGGGTCTCTTCGGCGGCCGCGACGCCGTCGGGCCCGATGTCGTGGTCAACCCCGGCCGGCCCGATGAGCGGCACATGCTGAAGGCGAATGCCCACCTGCTCCAACCGGGGTCCGTCGTCGAGCTGCGCACGGGCGGCGGCGGCGGTTTCGGGAACCCCCTCGAGCGCGATCCCGAGCGCGTGCGCCGGGACGTCGTCGACGGCTACCTGACGCTCGCCGCCGCGGAGAGGGAGTACGGCGTGATCCTCGACCGGGAGACCCTGGAGATCGTCGAGGGGTCGCGTTGATCCGGATCGCGATCGCGGTCTTCGATGGCGCCGAGGAGCTGGACTTCGTCGGCCCGTGGGAGGTGCTCGCCGCGTGGCGGTTCCTGTACCCCGACGAGGTCGACGTCTTCCTCGTC
>Ga0070741_10006206_pt1 | contig 25884 bp, 25 predicted proteins | sample Coa_R1_4_FD_66440 | JGI IMG/M metagenome (GOLD analysis project Ga0070741, IMG submission 66440) | Surface soil microbial communities from Centralia Pennsylvania, which are recovering from an underground coalmine fire - Coalmine... | ecosystem: Environmental > Terrestrial > Soil > Unclassified ... | reverse complement strand
CGAGTGCATGACCGGTTCGGTCACAAGCTCCATGAGCGGCACGCCGGCGCGGTTGAAATCGACGAGGCTGGCGCCCGGGGTTTCATGGCTGGAACGGGCCGTATCTTCTTCGAGATGAATGCGGGTCAGGGTGACGCCGCTGATCGCTCCGCCGGAAACGAGCGGGTATTTGTACTGGCTGATCTGATAGCCTTTGGGAATGTCGGGATAAAAATAGTTTTTCCTGTCCCATTCGGTAAAATCAACCAACTGGCTGCCGACAGCCGCTCCGACGGTCAAAACTTTCCGGACCGCCTCCTTATTAATGACCGGCAGAGTTCCCGGATGGCCCATGCAGATCGGGCAGACATTGCTGTTCGGGGCAATGTCCGAACCCTCTTCGATGGACAGGTTTCGGCAGCCGCAGAACATCTTGCTTTTGGTCTTGAGCTCGGCGTGGACTTCCAGGCCGATTGTCATGGTGTAGTCGGACATTGAAGTTGTATTATAGCATTTTCAAAATTTTGACAAGCTCGTCGCGAAACACCTTGACCGAGGCGTCATCGAGCACGGAAACGGTAAAAACTTTTTTATTTTTAAAAAGTTTCAGGTGAGATTTTAAAATTTTCTCATCAACCATATCAGCTTTGGTGAGCAAAATAGCCTCGGGTTTTTTCAAAAGCTCCGGGTCATACTGTTTGAGTTCGTTTTTTACCGTGTCGTAGACTTTTTTCGGATTTTCTTCTTCGCAGGAAATGCAGTATAAAATCATTTTGGTCCGGGAAACGTGGCGCAGAAATTTATAGCCGAGGCCCCTGCCTTCCGACGCGCCCTCGATCAAACCGGGAATGTCGGCAATGATGAAGCCGAACATTTCGCCGAGATTCGGATTCAATGTGGTGAAGGCATAATTGCCGACTTTGGCTTTGGCCGCAGTCAGGGCATTAAGCAATGTGGACTTGCCGGCATTGGGCAGGCCGACCAGGCCGACATCGGCCACCAGTTTCAGCTCGATGAAAAACTCACCCTCCTCGCCTGGCTTGCCCGGAGTCGACTGCATCGGATTAATATTTTTGGAACTTTTGAAATGGGCATTGCCATATCCCCCGCGGCCGCCGGAAAGAAACAGTGCCGGTTCGGCATGCAAAATTTCCACAGTTTTACCTGTTTCAATATTTTTAACCACGCTGCCGATCGGCAATTCCAGAATCAGATCGCGGCCGGCTGCCCCATGCATTTCACCGCTTTTTCCATTCTGACCTTTTTCAGCCGCGAAATCCTTGTGAAAGCGATATTCGGCAAGACGCGAAAGATCCGGCGTGCCTTTAAGATAGACATTGCCGCCGCGGCCGCCGTCGCCTCCGCCCGGGCCGGCATATTCCTTGCCTTTTTCATGCATCCATGAGACGATGCCGTCGCCCCCCGAACCTGCGGAAATTTTCAGTGTGATTTCATCCACGAACATGGGCACACTCTAACATAGTTTTCCACAAAAGATGAATTCGGCACTTGCGCGGAAAATCTGATGTGATACAAATATGGAAAATTAATTTTTTTCGAAATTATGGACGACGATCTGCAACATGCGCGGCACGATGACGACGAAGAGGACGAGCTCGACATCATTCCGCCGAAAAAGAAAAAACTGGGATCGGATCTCGATGCCGATCTTGACGAACACGTTGACGGAGACGAGCCCCTGTCCGCGGACGATCTTGCCGACGAGGAAGAAGAGGAGGGCCTGCTTTCTGATTCGTACGACGATGTCGAGCCGGAAGACCTATGGTAGGACGCTGATTTTGATAAACCTCCTTTTGCCGATTTTATAAGTGCCTGTTTCGGCCCGCGCATTCGGGTCTGAAATTTTTTCGTCCTTTTCCATGCGCGTAACCGCTCCATCGTCCACGAGCCTGCGCCATTCGGTTTTCGATTCGACGATTTTTTGTTCAAGCAGCACATTGGCCAAGGTTTCGCCTTGAGATGCGGAAACTTCTGAAATATTTTCCGGAATTTTTCCTTCGCCGAATGTTTTTTCAAAATTTTGCCGAGCTTGTTCGGCGGCTTTTTCCCCGTGATACATTTGTACGATCTCTTTCGCCAGTTTCATTTTAGCCTCTTTGGGATTTTCCGTGTTAATTTCCTGCATTGGAACATCGGTGAGAAGTTCAAATGCCGGAACAATCATGCCGTCCCTCCAGCTCATGACCGCTCCAAACGTTTCTTCGGGGCTTTGATCGAGAGAAACCATATTGCCTTCAGTCTTGCCCATTTTTTTGCCGGAAGCGTCCGCCAAAAGTCTCGTGGCAATGACAAATTTTTCTTTGTTTTTCAAAGATTTCATCAGATCACGGCCGACAAGCATGTTAAAAGTCTGGTCGTTGCCGCCGATCTCTCCGTCAACATCCATAGCTACCGAGTCATAGCCCTGCATGAGCGGATATAAAAATTCATGAGCGTATGTCGGCTTGCCTTCCTTGGCCCGCTCCACAAACATGGCGCGTTTAGCCAACTGATCAGCGGTAATATGGGAAGCCAGTTCCAAAACTTCGGCAAAGTTCATCTTTCCAAGCCACTCGGAATTGAATTTGATCAATGCTTTATTCTCACCGGAAAAGGAAATGATTTTCGAAGCCTGATTCTGATACTCCTTCAAATTTTGCAGCACCTCTTCTCTGGAAAGTTTTTTTCTGGTCGAACTTTTATCCGTCGGGTCTCCGATCATGGCGGTGAAATCACCCACTAACAGAATTATCTGGTGGCCAAGTTCTTGAAATTTGGCCAGACGAAGCAATGGGATGACATGGCCCATGTGCAAGGAGGGTCCGGTCGGATCGACGCCGAGATATACGGTGAGGCGTTCTCCACTAGCTAATTTTTTAGCAACAAATTCCTTTGACGGGAAAATATTTTCCACCCCGCGGGTCAGCAGTGCTTCGATTTTTTGGGGATTCGTGTCGATTTTTGACATGAGGTAAGTCTAGCAAGACTTCCATAAAAATAAAACTGCAAAGAAAACGTCTCTCTTTCGAGAGACGTTTTCTCCTCCACACCAGTATCGCAATTGCAATATGGCTAGACTCGTTACCCTTATAGAATAGCAAGTCCATATTAATTGTCAATGAATCGTGAGCCGGAGGAGGGAATCGAACCCTCATGGCGTAGAGTAACGAGTCTAACCATGTCACCAGAGCCCCCGGCAGGAAACCATTCTTCCAAATGAGAAATAAAGTTTGGGTAAAGTAAAAATGTGGAAAAGAGGTGGATTGTCTGCTAAAATTGCGACATATGCTGCGTGATCTGCTTAAAAAGCACGGCCTGCGGAATATTTTAATTTTCGCCGCATCGTGCCTGATTTTAATCGCCGGACTGACGCTCATCTGGGTTTCAACATTCCAGATTCCTTCGCTTGACACCATCGAGGCGAGAAAAGTCAGTCAGTCGACAAAAATTTACGACTCGACGGGCACCGTGCTTCTCTACGACGTCTACCAGAACGCCAAGCGGACGGTCGTACCGTTTGACCAGATTTCTCCGTACGTCAAAGAGGCCACCCTTTCCATCGAGGATAAAAATTTTTACAGCCATCACGGCGTCGAGCCGCTCTCGATTCTGCGCGCCATTTTGGTGGATATCACTCATTTGTCTCTGGCCCAGGGCGCCTCGACCATTACCCAGCAGGTAGTTAAAAATTCCATTCTGACCGGCGACAAGACCCCGACCCGCAAGCTGAAAGAAATCGTACTGGCCTTAAAACTGGAGCGGGTCATGACTAAAGACCAGATTTTTTCCATGTACCTCAATGAAATTCCTTACGGCGGAAATATTTACGGCGTGGAGGAAGCCAGTCAGGATTTTTTCGGCATTGACGCCAAGGATTTGGACCTGGCTCAGTCGGCCTATATCGCTGCTCTGCCGAAAGCACCGTCGTATTATTCGCCGTACGGACCGAACAAGGCCGCGCTTGATGCCCGCAAAAATCTGGTGCTTTCAGAAATGCTGCGCGACGGCAGGATTACTCAGGCCCAGGAAACTCAGGCTATGGCGGAGCAAGTCACTTTTCTGCCGCAGCAGAACAACGGCGGCATCAAGGCTCCCCATTTCGTCATGTTCGTGCTTAATTATCTGGAAAATAAATACGGCGTGGACGCTCTGACCGACGGCGGCCTGAAAGTGACCACGACGCTGAACTACGATCTGCAGCAGAAAGCCGAGGCCATTGCCAAGCAGTACGCCCTGTACAATCAGCAGGAATTCAACGGCTCAAACGACGCATTCGTGGCCATTGACCCGAAAACCGGCGGCATTCTGACCATGGTCGGCTCGCGCGATTATTTCGACAAGCAGATCAACGGCAATTTCAACGTGGCCACAGCTCATCGCCAGCCAGGTTCGACATTCAAGCCGTTCGTGTACGCAGAAGCCTTCATCAAAGGCTATACGCCGGACACCGTGCTGTTCGATGTGCCGACACAGTTCAATCCCGGATGTCCGGTTGACGATTTCAGCGACGACACGGTTAACGGCAATCTCTGCTACGCTCCGTACAATTACAACAATAAAACCATCGGGCCGGTGACTTTGCGCAATGCACTGGCCCAGTCGATCAACATTCCGTCGGTCAAGCTCATGTATCTCGCCGGCGTTCAGGATTCTATCAACCTGGCCACGAGCATGGGCATTCAGTCGCTCGGCGATCCGGGTCAATATGGTTTGACCCTGGTGCTCGGCGGCGGCGAGGTGTCGCTTCTCGATATGACATCGGCCTACGGCGTCTTTGCCACCGAAGGCGTACGCAATCCGTACACCGCTATTTTGAAAGTTGAGGATAAGGACGGCAACGTGCTCGAACAATTGCAGCCCAACCCGACGCAGGTTCTTGATCCGGAAATCACCAGAAAAATTTCCGATATTTTAAACGATAATGTGGCCAGAACGCCGCTCTACGGCCCGGCTTCTCCGCTCTATTTCCCCGGCCGCGAAGTGGCAGTCAAAACCGGAACGACCAATGACTATCGCGACGCCTGGACTATCGGCTATACCCCGTCGATCGTGGTCGGCACCTGGGCCGGCAACAATGACAACACTCCGATGGCCCATAAACTTTCAGGGCTGATTGTGGCGCCGATGTGGCGGGCCTTCATGGATGAAGCTCTGAAAACGGTACCGGTGGAAACATTCACTCCGCCGGCACCCGATGATTCATACGATCTGAAACCCGTTCTCCGCGGCAAATGGCAGGGCGGCATTTCCACTATTACCCAGAATCCGGTGACCGACCCGAACGTTCCGTACAATAATGTCACCGAAACGCTGTCCGGCGGGGTGCATAGCATTCTCTATTGGGTCAATAAAGACGATCCGCGCGGTCCTCCGCCGGCAAATCCGGCAAGCGACCCCCAGTTCGACCACTGGGAATACGGCGTCCGGCTCTGGGCGCAGCAGAACGGCTATCAGTGATTATCGATACAGCTGGTTGTGAGTTCCGATTGCATAAAATTCAGCAATATGTTCTCCGACAGGAAGATATGCCGCTCGCCAATCACCAGTTATATCAATACTTCGATACCCGGCCCAAGATCCATGCAAGGGGTGATTATTGAGTCTTTCGTCAAAAGGACTTGTGTAAAAAATTTCAATGCATCTTTCAAATTTTTTATGTATTTTATGAGGAGCTTTTTCGTACAGCTTCAGGAATTTGCGATGATAGATTACTTCCATTTAGATTGCCTGAGAAATTTAATTGATTCTGCCGCCGTTTTAAACGGTCCGTAAGTTTTTTGCTCCTTATTGGCAATTTTAATAATTTTTTCCAAATACGAAGTCATTCTGAAGCCATGCTCGACATGAAAAGTCTTGGTGGCTACAAAGTTTTTAATGCTCGCCTTGACTATGGTACTCAGGTCTAATCCAAGCTCGCTTGCAAGGCGCTGAGCCTTATTTTTTATGCCTTTATCTATGTTGATATGAAGCGTTGTATTCATAAGATTAAATATGTACATAGTATATACATACCGGATGAGAAGTCAATGAATAAAACTACCGTCTCCATCCAGGTGGAAACGGTAGTTTTGTATTACTTTAGAACATCTGACTGAAGGAGTATTGATGACATGAGAGCATGTGTTCCATAATCAATTATTTCTTTTCGCTCTATGTCTGCCAGAGTGGTGTTAAGAACCGATATCAGTTCCCTCGCTGTTGCCGGTGTTATCCGAAGAACCGTTCGTCTTTTTCCTCCGCGGCGAATCACGTACTGAGCGGCAGCTGTCACCAGTTTCCCATCCACAATATCGGATTTGCCGATTTTTTTCTGGAAAGAAACAATAATATCTTGTTCCGGGGAGTTTCCAACTACATACGTTATAATCATCCTGCCTCCGCCACGATTAACCATGTATCCTATCGGGGTTTTTGGGGGATTCAGGCTTACAGCAAAAAACTTGACGAGTTTAACAATTTCCTTATAGAGGCTTCCCAACCTTTTTCGAAGCATAGGTCTCCTTTCTATTCCTACGTTACACTAACAAACTTATTACAAAATTCAAGTTATCTGATATCTGAGATTTTGAAATCAGATTTTTCAATTTCCTCCAAAATTTTGCTTTTATGCAGAAAAATTAAGTTTTTCAAACCGGGATTTCCATCCAAATAAACCGTATTATTTTTAATTTCGATTTTTTCTTTCGGGATTTCGATGTTTGTTTCTTTTTTTATGATTTCCAAAATTTTTTCTTTTTGAAATTCAAAATTTTTTAAATTTTTTGAAAACTTTTCAAGATATTTTTTTATATCGAGCATTATTTATTCATGGACATCACCAGATAGAGAAAACTTTTATCGGAAACGCCCTGGATGATCATCGGCTTGTTGGTGTCGAAAAATGACAGGGCGACGCTGTCCGAGTCGATGGATTGGAAGCAGTCGATGATGTACTTATAATTGAAGCTCAGGGTTATTTCCTCGCCCTTGCTCACGGCGTCGAGCGAATTGACGTTTTCGCCGACATCCATGTTCTTGGTGGTAATGGTGAATTTTTTGCCTTTCGGATCGATGGAAAACGTCACCTGGTTGAATTTATCCGAAAAAATATTGGACATTTTCATGGCTGAAATAAGGTCCTGCTTGAGCACAATGACTTCGGTTTTGGCGTCTTTGGGAATAATCTGCTTATAATCCGGAAATGTGCCGTCAATCACCCGGGAAGTGACGTACATGTCGTTGTGGGAAAAGGCGATCTGATTTTCATCGAGATTTACTTCGATATCTTCGCCGATATCCTCCAGCGCATGCGTCAGTTCGGCAATATTTTTAAACGGAATGAGAATGCGCTCAAAATCCTTATGCTTTTTGACGGCCACTTTCTTTTCCGCCAGGCGGAACGAATCGGTGGCGGCGAAAATAACCGTATCCTCTTCTGACTGGAGCAGGACCGAGCTCAGCACCGGCCTGATACTGGAAACAGAGGCGGCGTACGATACACTGCGCAGTCCCTTGATAAAACTTTGAATATTAAAGGTGAATGTATTGTCTGCCTGAACTTTCGGAATAGACGGAAAATCATCGGCGGGAAAAGTTTTAATGAGCGACTGGGAATGTTTGGTGTACGCTTTTAGATTCGTATCTTTCAATTCCAGGGAAATATTCTTATCGGAGGTGTTTGAAATAAAATTATAGAGAATTGTTCCCGATACCGCCACCATGCCTTCCGAAATAACTTTGACCGGCAGAGTAAGCTCAATGCCGACATCGAGATTGGTGGCTTTAATCGTCAATACTGATTTTTTCGCCTCCAACAGCACGCACTGCAAAATCGGCAAGGTAATATTTTTTCCAGTCATCCGTTCGGCTTTGCGCAGGGCGTATTCAAGTTTTTCTTTCGGGCATTCGATATGCATAGTATTTATTTTTTTAAATTAAAAACACCTATTATTAGTGCTGTGGATATGGGGAAAAGTCGAAAAAATCCTTTATTGGCTTGGCGGTTTTGGATTCGGTTTTGGGGATAGGATGGCATATTGTTTGGGATAGCGATTGGCTGCTTTAAGTTATTCATACTATATTCATAATCAATTCACAACTTATTCACACAAAAATCGAACGCAACTGATTGATTTCCTGAACGAGCATGTCGTCGGCTTTCATGTCGTTTTTTATTTTCTCGCAGGAGTGCATGACGGTGGTATGATCGCGTCCGCCGAGCTTTTCGCCGATGGCCGGGTAGGAGATGCTGAAGTCCTCGCGCAAAATGTACATGATGATCTGGCGCGGCTTGATAATTTCCTTTTTGCGGGTCTTGTCGTAAATAAGCTGCTCTTCGATGTTGTAGAATTCGGCCACCGTCTTGACGACCTCCTTGGTCGAAACCAGTTTCTTCGGCTTGGTATTGGTTTTGATCAGATTTTTCACTTCGGCCAGAGTGATTTCTTTGTTTTTAACCTGGCACTGGCATAGAATCGAATTCAGTATACCCTCGATCTCGCGGATGTTTCCGATGACCGTGTAGGCCAGATAGTCGACCACTTCCGGCGACAGCGGATACGGATGCATGGCCGACTTGGTCCGGATAATGGCCGCCCGCGACTCATTGTCCGGCGCCGGAATATCGACGATCATGCCCTGGGAAAAACGCGAGCGGAGACGGTCCTCAAGGTCGCCGATCATATTCGGGTGCTTGTCCGATGAAAAAATGATCTGCTTGTTGTTGTCGTACAGATGGTTGAATAAGTGGAACAGTTCCTCCTGGATTTTCCATTTGCCGGAGAAAAACTGGACGTCGTCCATAATGAGCACGTCGTATTTGCGGTAGCGTTCCTTGAAAAAGTTCGGACGGTTGGCCTGGAGGGCGTTGATCAGTTCCTGGCCGAATTTTTCCGACGTGGTGTAAAAAACCTTGCGGTTGCTCCCCGCCTTGATGTGATTGCCGACGGCCTGGATAAGGTGGGTCTTGCCGTGGCCGGTATTGCCGTAAATAAAAAGCGGATTATAGGCCAGACCCGGCTTTTTAATCACGGCCTGGGCGGCGGCAAAGGCGAATTCGTTGAACGGCCCGACCACGAAGGACTCAAAGGTGTAGCGCGGATTGAGATTGTCCTCCTTGTTTATGAACACATCGGCGATTGGAAGCTCGCGATTGACCGACTGCGGCAGTATATTTTCGGTTTTCGGCTTATCCCCTTCTTTGGCGATCACGTAGTGAAGGGACTGAATGCTCGGCATTGCCGTGCGCAGAGCCTTAAGAACGGTATTATGATGTTTCTCCGATATCCACGTCTGGACGAAGGTATTCGGCACAGAAAGATAGACCGCCCCGTCGTCGATGCGGGTAATATAGGTGTCCTTAAACCACATATTGAAATTGGGCTTGCTTAGGTTAAGCTCCATTTCAACCAGGACGCTGTCCCAAAGTTTCTTACTATCCATATCGAACCATTATAGACTAAAGAAATAGCCAGAGAACTTGTGCAAATCGTCCGAATATGTTAACAATATGTGTATAAATTGTTAACAAGTTTTTCTTGAAATTTTTTACACAACCATGTCAATCACCTATCAGCCAAAAAAACGCAAACGAGCCAGAGCCCACGGCTTTTTAAGCCGAAGCAAGTCAAAAACCGGAAGAAATACCATTCTTCGCCGCCGCCGCAAGGGCAGAAAGAAATTAAGCACGGTATAAATGCTTCCTAAAACCAGAAGAATACAGAGAAAAGAGTATTCAACCCTTCTTTCCCGCGCCGAAAAATTCAATTCCCCGCATTTAGTTTTATCCGTCTGTCAAGGAGGCCCGTCTCCGGGCAGATTCTCCTTTTCCATTTCAAAAAAAGTCCTCAAATCGGCGGTCGGGCGGAACAAATGGCGCCGGCGCGGCTATTCCGTCATTCAAAAAAACCTTTCCGGCGTCAAACCCGGATATTACTGCTTCTTTTCTTTTAAAAAAAATCTCCAAAATATCAAATTTTCGGACCTGGAAAAAGAAATTATCCAATTACTAAATACCGCAGGCGTGCTATAGTACTCCCATGTCGCTTATTTCTTCGGTTTTCACAGCTATTATTTCCCAGCCTCTGTATAACGGCCTGGTTCTCCTTATGAAGCTTATTCCTTCGGCGGATGCCGGGGTGATCGTCATTATTTTCACGATCATCGTCAAGCTCATTCTCCTGCCGATGTCCATTCATGCCTCGAAAGCCCAGCTCCAGATGAAGCACATCGAGAAAGACCTCAACGCCATCAAGGAAAAATACAAGGACAAGGAAGAACAGGCCAGGAAAACGCTCGAATATTACCGCGAGCACGGCATTAATCCCTTTGCAAGCATTTTCATTCTGCTTATCCAGCTGCCGATCATCATCGGCCTGTACCGGATCTTTCTGCATTCCGGCCTGCCCCAGATCAATACATCGCTTCTCTACCATTTCATCTCTCCCCCGGCGGCGGTTATTAACATGATTTTCCTCGGCCTGGTCAGTATTGCCTCAAAAAGCATTATATTGGCCGTGATCGCCGGTGCGACCACATTTATTCAGCTCCAGCTCGCCCAGGGTCCGCAAACTGACGCCAAAGGCACTCAGGCCGACATTGCCCGTGCCATGCAGACACAAATGAAGTTCTTCTTCCCGATTCTGGTTGTCTTTATTTCCTATACGATTTCAGCTGCTGTCGCCCTGTATTGGATTACAAGCAATGTGTTCGCCATTATTCAGGAAGCGTATATACGGAAGAGGTATCACAAAGCTTCTTTGGTTGTTTGACACGTCGTGTCGACACCTAATGTTGGCTTAAGTCCAAACTCCAGAGTGTGTTGTCGATTTTGTTTTCGAAGATTAAATATTTTTCAGAGTCGGAGAGTATTGGCTTGATTGCGTCGATCTGCATGCCGGCATCGTCGGAGAGATTTTCAATCATGCTTGAGGTGCCGGAACCAAGGTCGTATTTCCAGATGTCGTCAGTAAAAGAGGCCGTGCCCTGATACCAGTCGGTCAGACTGGATCCGTCCAGATTTTCTCTTGGTACGGCGCAATAAACGATATTTTTAGCTTTTTTGCTCCAGACGCATTTCTCCGGAAATGTCACCGGCGTGATGGTTCTGATCTGGCCCTGGCCGGGATTTGCGTAGAACATTTGCACCGAATCAGTCTGGGCGATGTAGAGGGCTTGGCTTGCATCCGGGCTGACCAGGGTGGAAAGTCCCGGAATGTCGCCAAGGAGTTTTTTATTTGTGCCATTTGAATTTGCTAAATACGTATAGCCTAAAATATTCGGAGCGGGCTTGGTGGTCAGGGCGACCGTATTGGCATTGATAAATTGGGAATTGAGCTCGCGCATGGGCGAATTCCAGATTTGTTTTTGATTTTTTCCGTCGAATCCGGAAATGTAGCCGGCGGAATTGCTTTCATTTGAGATAAGGTAGAAGAAATTATTGCCAAAAACGGAAATATCGGAAACATGCGAGGGAAACGCCACGGTCGTTATCAAACTTTCAGTGGTGGTGCTTACACTTTTCAAAACCAGGGCGTATGTCACCACAGTCTGATTATCGCTTTTAACCGAACGGGCGATCAGAGCGCCGTTGTTTGCGGACCAGAGCGCGTCGTAAACCAGAGGGATGGTGGTGTTGGTCAGACGGTTTGAATTCGGCGAGAAAAGTTCGACATTGAAAATGTGGCCGGTAGCTTTTTCGATGTAGCGGACGGTCGCTCCTGATTTTGTCTCGGCTATTCCCGCTCCGGCTACCGGCTCGCTTGAAATTTCCCGGAGTTTTGCGGTGTAGTTTGTTACATTTGCTGGTTGTTGCTGCGCAGTCTGGCTTGTCGACGTGCTTGTCTGGCCTCCCGAAGGATTGCTTCCGAATGGAAATAAGTTTTTAAATCCACTCGGCGTTCCCGATGTCGACGTGCCTGCGCTCGGAGCATTTAAGTAATACCAGACAAAAAATCCCGAAGCGATGACCACCACTGTTATGATAATGATTATGATTCGTTTTGACATGTTATTTAATGTGGAAATGCGGTGCAGTTGCTGCTGTATTGAGACATGCTGTTCCGTTACCGCTACAATTTGGAGAGATAGGAATCCCGCTTGCCTGCAACTCGTCTAAAGCTTGCTGTGTTTTCACTTCATACGAAGCATTAATCCCCGCATCTTTTGCTCCCGCAAAAAACGCTTTTATATTTGTAATACTCGGATCACTGATATTAGCGTCGACACATGTGCCGTTTGAATGGCATGGATCTTGATGGTTTACTCCGGAATTATCTCCTGTTGCCTCGGTTATGTCCCATTGGACTACATTGGGGTCAAACAGATAAGAACTTTGGTTTAGAGCTTTTAATTTCTGGGCAAAAGTCGCATCAATATTACCCGTTACTTTTGTTGGTAAGCCAGTTGCAGCGACGGAAACACATGTATTCGGACAATCTGTACTTGTAATGACTGTCGGTGGTTGACTTATGTCAGGTTTAGGCCAATCCAGATTAATCTGCAGAGTCTGAGGGTTGATGGTGTACAAAATAACGTAGGCTCCGATGACTAAGACGAGACCGTAAATGGCGTTTTGGATAATGTTTTTAGCTTCGTCTTTGCCGTAAATGGCGTCGGAAGTGGCATACCAGATTCCGCCGGCGGTGATCATGACGAAAGCAAGAACAGCGGCGATGTCGATTGAAAATTTAATGATTCCGGGGAGATATGTCTGGAGATTGGTTTTGCAGTTAGGGTCCGATACCCCGCCGCCACATCCCCCAATTGTAGTATCAGGGATAGGAGCGAGCGGAACGTAATTATCCGTATTGCTTGTACTCGTATTTTGAGCGTAAACTGAAACCCCAAAAGAAAAAACGAGAAGCGAAAGAAAGGTGAGAGCAAAAATTTTGGTAAAAGTTTTCATATTAGAATTGCAAAGCGGAATTCTGCGGCTGGCCGAAGGTCAGATTGAAACTGGCACTGGCGGTCTGAAGAATTTTCTGTGAGTTTTCAATCGACAGGCCGATATTCGATGAGCCCGACACGCCGGCTTTCTGTCTGAAAATTTCAGCGGTGTCATTCGGGGCATTGTTGACGCTGTTGCCGTTGATCGACCAGGCATAGGTCAGATCCGGCGAGGCCGGGTCGTAGACGCCGAAATAAAACGGCACGCCGAGCACGGTCATTTCCTGCGAGCCGGTCAGGGTTTCCGAATCATGCAGAGCTTTTTGAAACATAATGCCGTAGAGCGGGTCGATCTGATAGAGCACCAGTGTCGGATCAACCGGAGCGACGGTGGTTGCGCCGGAAGCGGTCAGGCTGCCGTCGGCGTTTTGAACATCAACTTCGACCTGAAGCGGCCGGGAAATAATCGAGCCGACAAACGTGGCGGCGTTTTTTCCATAACCAGAAGAGTTTTGAACCACGCTGCCGTTGAGAGTCCATTTATAAATTAAATTTTTCGGATTTATTTCCGCCCCGCCGGACACGATGTGGGGGGTGGCGATGAAGGTGATGATATTTTGGTGGCTGAACAGGGCCTTGCCTTTGTAAAACGGCGGCACATACGAATCAGCCTGCCAGACGAGGTCGACTGAAGTCGGCCTGATGGTCAGATTTTTCTGGATGGTGTCGCCCTCAAGGGTTTTAATGGTGATATTGACCGAAGTTACGGCATTCATGCCTCCGGTCGTTACGGTCAGCGTCGTGTCGCCCTTGCCGCTCTGGACGATTTTGCCGTTGACGTTCCAGGAAATAGTCGCCGCATTGATGTTGGTGACAAAGCTTGAGAGCGTAATAGTGACCTGCTGATTCGGCCCCGGATTTTGGGGCGAAATGTCGGCATTAATGTCATCGGACGGATTGACTGTCTGGGCATGAGCCACGACTGCCATCAAAGCCAGGCTAAAGACGAGAAATTTTCCAAGTTTCATTGGCTTAATTCTATCACGCCGCTTTGTCCGTGTCGTTTTGCCGCTGTGTATTATTGTTTCTCGTTCCTATTTGTCTTTAGTTATCGTTTTCACAACCTTACCGGCAAGTGGTGAAATTTCTTCAGCCTTTTCCAAACCTTTTGACCAGAGCATTTGATAAATACCATCGAGTCCCCATAACGGTGCAGCTCCGTCTGTAGCTGCTCCTCCGAGATATGCCACAATTTGGGCGATCATTCTTTGCCAGTCCATTTCCCCTCTCATCCAAAGATAGAGAGTAAACGACATTGCGGTGAATAATTCTATGAATTCATTTAGAAAAAAACCAATCGCAAAAAATATCAAAAGCCATTGAATTCCATCGATTACAAATAATGCTGCGATGACGAGGCCCCATTCGGTGTTGCTGATTTTTGATTTTGTCATTGGAGATAGTATACAACGTTACTTATTAACATGTTATTCAATGATCAATTAGGATAGTAGAAAGGGTATGTTACTCTAATCCAATCGACTCCCACGAGGTGCGTGGGATTTTTCTATTTGGAGGCGTGACAGAGTGGCCTAATGCAGCGATTTTTGACAAATCGTAGGTTCTTAAGCAAAGCCTCGCAGGTTCGAATCCTGTCGCCTCCGCTTGACTTTTAGAGTTCATCGATTAAACTATTAATGCTTAAGAACCGCTGGTAAAAATCGCTGGGCTTTAGGTTTAAAACCTAAAACAAGAAGTCTCTCTGTCTAATCACAGCGGGATTTTTTGTTTATTTAGTTTCTGTCTGCGCAGGAGGAGTTTCCTTGTTTTCCTCAACCTGGCTTTTTGCTTTTTTAATCGCCAAAATCTGCGACGGGTCGGAGGTGATGATCTGATCTTCGGTGTAGGAGGCGATGATTTTAATGGCCACGTGCTTCAGGCCGGCGAAGAAAATGCCTTCGCCGACATCGGATTCGAGGAGCAGGTACTTTTCCTCGTCGGTGAGATTGAACACTTTTTGCAGATTATCGATCGATGACGGCGACTGTTTCAAAAGAATCTGAATGGACGAGTTGGTGACGATAGGCAAACCGTACGGCGATTTCATAAAGTCGTCGACGTCCTGGGTAATGGTGGCCAGTCCGAGGAAATATTTTCTTCCCCGCTTGGCAAGCGACAGCAGGAACGAGGCCGTATCTTCCGATTTCATCATCCACCAGGCTTCGTCGATGACCAGCAGGCGCTTTTTCAGTTTCTTGCGGATGACATTCCAGATATAGTGCGTGACGATGTACATGGCCACCGGCTTGAGCTCGTCTTCCATGTCGCGCAGGGAAAAGACCACGAATTTTTTGTCGATGTCGACATTTGACGGCCGGTTGATGAAGCCCGCCCAGGTGCCGCGGGTATATTTGGAAAGTTTCTGGGCCAGCGAATCGCCGCCTTCCATACCGGACAGGACGAGCTCGAAGTCAGACATGAGCGGCGGTTCGTTATTGGTGAAATCGGTGTCGGCAGTAATGTCTTTCAAGGCATAGGTTTCGGTAATTGCCCGGTCGACGATAGCGTCTTCTTCCGGCGAGAGACCCCCCATCATAATGCGGAAAAGTCCCACCAAGTTGATAATGTTCGATCGCAGAACGTTGGAAAATGATTCGCCCTCGGCCGGTACGGGCAGTTCGAACGGATTGATATGGTGTTCGGAGTTAAGCGAAATATTGAAATAACGCCCGCCGATAGCTTCCGACAAATATTCGTATTCCCTTTCCGGATCCATGACGATGACATCGGTGTCGAACATGAGCGTTCGCAGAATTTCCAGCTTAGTCAGATAGCTTTTGCCCGCGCCGGATTTGGCAAAGGTAATGGAGTTGTAGTTTTCGAGCGAGAAGCGGTCGAATAGCACGAGCGAAGAATTGTGGCGATTGATGCCGTATAAAATGCCTTTGTCCGATGTCAGGTCGAAAGAAATAAAGGGAAAGAGCGATGACAATGGCGAAGAATTGAGCTTGCTATAGACTTTGAGCTGGTCGGTGCCGAGCGGCACGGAAGTTTTGAAGCCCTGCTCCTGCTGAAACAATGCCGGCTTGACATAGACCAGCTTGGCTTCGAGGATTGATTTGATTTCCGACTCAACCTTGTCGAGCTCGGCGCTCGAATCGGCATACATGGTAATGTACACGCCGACATCGAAGATATGCTCGGTGGCCTGCTGAAGCTGATCACGGAGAGCCTCGAGGTCCTGATAGGCAGTGTCAAGCTTCGGATCGCGGACCAGGCCTTTGGCCTCGCGGGCATTGATCTGGCTCTGGACTTCGGCTACTTTTTTCTGGAACGTCCGCAGAATCTCGGCCGTGTCTATGGGCGAAACGAAAATGGCCACGTCGAAAATCTTGTCGAGATTGATGATCGGGGCGAACCAGGATTCGGTCAGATAGCGCGGATAGGAAATGACGAAAAAACTTCGCGCCACTTTCTCGCCAAGGTCGATTTCCTTGGGCATGACCTTCAGAGCGCTCGGAGCGATGACATCCTTAAGCTCCAGTGCGCCGGCATCGGCAATGCCGCTCGGCAAAATAGTAGAGATTTCCGGCTCTTTTTCTTTTTTTAAAAAATCAAATAAAGCCATGTTGTTATCACGAGGTTTCACCTCGAGGTGAAACCTCGGTCATTTTAATGGGTTTTTCCGTATCGCCCGGATTGAAAATCTTGTAAAACAGCTCGATGACTTCTTCGGTGCCGAGCCGGACCACCCGGATGCCGCAGCGTTGCAGCCCCTGCTCGACCACGCTCACCCGTTCCTCGAGCTGGCTGCGGTTTTCCTCGAAGTTCGATTCCTTGTTCTGGGCTTCTTCGGTCGGAGATTTTTTCTGCAATATGGAAAGAGGGCTTTTGCCCTTGAGGTTGACGATAGCCGGGTCATACGGCACAACCACGAAAAAACTTTTGGTCATGATATTCGTCGTTTCGGTGAATTTCTTGACGAACTCGATGTATTCGCGCGTCTGGATTTTCATCAGGTCATTGGTCTGGACCTTGTAGCGCTCTTCGAGCAGGGCGATGTATGGCCGGATATCAAGCCGTCTCGACTGAATGGACATCTGCACCGGAAAATCAAGCGAATTTAAAAAATCCTGGAACTGCAAAATGATGGCGTTGCGCTCATCATCCGATTTGAGCGAAAAATTCAGGGACGAAGCCAGAACAATGGCCCGCATCGACCCGTCTTTGAGCATGACGATGCCATCGCGAACCTCGCTGATGGGTACGAATTCCTGGGTTGCATCTGAAGTTACAGCCATAATTTAATTGTAACATACCTTGTATTTGTTTTTGTAAGTTGCATAGCCGGTCGGCGACAAAAACAAATACAAGGTATGTTACTTTGTATTTTTTCCGTTCTCACCGGTGAGGGGGTTGAGATTTTCATTGATATCGAGCGACCAGGACAGTTCCTTAAGCTTCGATTCGGACAGGCGCGGCACGTAGACCTGCTTCGGCACGGCGTCGACGCTAACCGGCTCGGGCTTTTTCTCCTCTTTTTTCCAGATATACAGATTCTGCTTGGTGTAAAAGAGAAATGCCGACTCCAGGAAATCGATAAACGGCTTATTGTTGACTTTGTAAAAAGCCAATGCCAAGGCAAACGGAGCGATGATTGCAATGAGAATCAGGGCGACATACCACGGCAGATAATTCCAGGCCAGGAAGCACATGCCCGCTCCCCCGGCCACGTAAATAAACTGCTTGACCGTCAAAGGGCCAATGACCTTGTCCTCTATTTCGATGAATTGCGGCACCTGGTATTGCATGTCAATAGTATTATATGATTTTATCTTACTCAATCGGTTCCCGATACGGGTCGGCGGCATAGGCCTTTTTAATAGGTTCAGGTTTAATCTCCGGTTTTGTTTCGACCTTTATTTCCGGCGGTTTTACTGGCGTAATTGGTTTTTGTTCCGGAATTTCTTCTTCGATTTTTACTGCAGTAAATCTCGGCACAGGCACCGGCCGTTGGACGGGTTCAGGTTTGATTTCCGGCGGTTTGACTGCGGGGGTTGGTTTTGGCGTTGGTTTTGCCTGAGCAATAGCATCAGCCAAGTTTTTCTTCAATTCTGGTTTTGGAGCAACTTTCGGTGGAGGGTTTACCTTAACCTTTTGATTTTTCTCCACCATCGGCATGATTTCCGGCGCGATTTCGGGGAGTTGCGGTTTTTGCGGCCCCGTTTTCTTTTTGTTTGTTTCTTCTGTAAGCTTTCTTACGTATTCGAGTACTCGTGCTTTTAGCTCATCAGTGATGCTCGATGCTAGCAATTTTGAAATATTCAAGCCAGAAACAATCGTATCTGCAAGTAATTCCTCTTTACCGAATCCCAGAATTATAGAAAGAACTGTTTCCGCAAGCATATCAGTTTGGGCTGGATTCAGAGAATACTTTTTAGCGATTTCCTTTAATCTTTGCTGCCATGTGTTGTCAGTGACAGCTTCTGCGAGTTCTACCGGAGCGGTAGCTAAGTATTCCGGCCGTTTTTGGTCCTTGTTTTTGATGAAGTTGAGAATGCTTTTTACAATGTTTTTATTATTGTTTGGCGCTGCAACAGTTTCTCCCGTTGCTTTATCCAGTTTAGAAAAAATTTTTTGTTCGATTTCTTTGGAAATTGAGGATGCAAGATCTTTATCAAAGCCTGCCTTAACGAGCGAATCCTGAAGCAACGATTTTGGTTTGATATTAACTAATGCGTAAAAAGTTTCGTCGTTTAGAATCAGAAATTGCTCCTCGGTCAGTTTTTTTGAAACGGCAATATCTTCAAGCTGTGAAAAAGTTTTTTCAGAGAAAATCATCTTCTTGATTTCCTCTGGTTGTTTCTGTATTTGATCCGTGATCTTTTGAAAGTCCATAATATTTTAATATTTTTGTTTCTGGGTATTTTGCAGTTCAAGTGTGGTGACTTGAGCTTTGAGAGAAACTATTTCATCTGATTTTTCAAGTATAGACCCTGGCGTTGTTGCAGGCGCAAGAAGCTGGGCAAGTCTCGCCGTTTCGGTGGCTGTAAGAGCTGGACCTGTTGGCGGAACAGCGGCAGCTGCTTGAGCAGCTTTCGTTAATGCATTTTCCTCAGATCTTAAAGCGTTTAATTCTGTCGTCGCCTCCTTTATTCTATCTTTCAATAAGCTGGCTGCAGCCATGCGATTGCTTCTTCCAAGTGTTCCAAACAAAGATCTTTTGCTGTTGTTACTGCCTCCTTTTGCATATAAAGGAGACAAAATGCCCTGATGTCCTGCCAAGTTAGCAATATAGGCTTCCCTACCTTCCTTGCTCAAATCAAGCGACTTTCCAAAATCTAGCTTCTCCTTTGTTTTTTGTTCCAGTTTTTTGCCGTATGTATCTGTGCTACCTTTTCCAAAATCAATACCTAATGTGCCAGTTGCTTTTTTTACCGCAGCGGTGTTTCTTGCATCAAAACTGCTGCCCGCAATCTTAGTAGTCCCCTGATACAGTTGTTTACCGATAAAAGTTTCTCCGGCGTATTTTTGAAATGCTTTTGAGCGAGTTAGTCTGTCAGCAGTTCTTCCAACTGTTGCTCGACCAAGCGTTCCAACTCCTCCAACAATCTTATCTCCAGCAAAGGAGGTCAGGTTTGCCGTTGCCTTTCCGATCATATCGGACCCCATACTTGCCCATTTTTTGGCCTGCACGAGGGAGAATATGGTCAGGCCGATAACGATGGCAAAATTGAAGACAAGAGAAAGACTGTTTTGGCTCGTGTCTCCGCCGGTAAGGAACTTTCCCCAATCAGCACTGCTATTTGCTTTAAATATAAAGCCGTCGCTGGCGATAAGGGTAAGCACGACCCATGTGAGAAGCATGTAAATCGGTCCGAACAGAAGCTGGCCTTTAAGAGAATCCCACCAGTCATCTTTAATCTTTTTCAATCCGGGTATCGTATCTTTCCAGACGAAAGCGACCGGAGAAAGCATCATTAGAGCAAGTAGAACAACATAACGGATGACGAACATGCAGGCCACGGCAAGGAAAATAAAAGCTGTTATTAAAAATAATATGCACCCCGCCAAATCTATAATGAGATTATTTGTGGCGCCCCCGGAGGCGCTTGAAGCAGATTCAGCAGAGCTAAAGGTGTTTGGTGAGAAAATGCTCTGCAGGCGAAGAGAGTTCATAAATGGAACTGATAAGCCCCCGTCCAAGCCCAGCGTTGTATTTGCCCCTGTTCCTGTGACGACAGTGGCTTTTTTGGAATTGTCTATGATGGAATTGTAAAAACCGATCGTGACGACGTTCGAGGCATCAATCAGAAGTTTTGTGAAAAATAAACTGAAGTTAATTAGGATGGCGGTAATCACAACCCCGACCACAAAGTCTCGGACTTTGGGCCCGCTGCTCTCGCTCACAATTAGTTTTATACCCTCGTAAATCAGGAGGAAAATAAAGCCGATGTTTAATAAATCTCTCACCACTTTCCAGGCAATATTTATCCCGGTGAACCCCGCAACAGTAGATGACATGGTGACTACCGTATTCTGAATGACAAAGTTAAGGGTCACGCCGGCAATCCAGAGAATGAGCGACATGATCTGCAGAAGCAGATACCCAATCGGAATTAATACAATACTTACGACATTTCCGGTTACATCAAGCCAGCCTGCAGCCAAAGTCTCATGCGGCATAAACACCCCGACAAGGAGAACGACTATGAGGATATGGGGCAAAATTTTTTTCATTTATTTTATGGTCACGGTAGCGTTGGCTTGTCGCCAGGCGTCGGTGCCGGAATACGGTTTGCCCAGAGCATCATAGACTTTCAGAGAAATAACTTTCGGATGATACGTTCCTTGGGCAGTGTAGCTACATTGTTTTGGAGAGGTGTATGTATTGTTCAAAATAAGAGCCAGTGTATTGATAAATCCGTTGGGGGCAGGCGGTACGGTATCCGTCTGGCTTCGGTCGCAGTAGAAATAATAATAATATTGTCCGGTATCGGAATTGGCGGCTGTCAACGTGATCGGACCGGCAAATGTCACCGGCTCGGAAACCGGGTTTGCCTGCAAGGTTACAGTAGCAGCGACTGGAGATGATGGCGTGCTCTGGCCGACGTTCGCTGAACAGCTGGCATTAATTCCCGCGCCGCTGCCCATGCATTGCCAGACCCACGAACCGGTAATGCCCGTGATTGAGGTGGCAGTTCCTTGAGAGCATAGATTCGTTGTAGGCTGAGACGGGAAAGTTCCTCCGTTTGATGTTCCGCATTCGCCGTTTATCGTCGTTCCGCCGGAGGATCCGCTTCCTCCTGTGCTTGTCGAGCCACTTCCAGAACCGGTTACGGTTACCGGAACAACGGCCGCATCTTCCCAGTTTCCGTCAGCATCCTGAACTTGGAGAGAATAATAGTGCGTGCCTGCATCAAAGTTTGCTTTTGAATCAAGTTCGTCTCCGTTCGGGCTGGTTGTGAATACGTTGCTTGGGTCTTTATCTCGTATGACTCTGGCAATTGAACCGGGGTTTGTTCTCCAGTGGATTTCCGGATTGCATGGGGCCGTACAGGTCAGAGAAGAATTGCTTTGTCCGGATCCTCCGGCGCCAACGCCAAGGGTATCGCCGGAAATTATGGAGGCCGCGTTTTCCTGGTTGCCGACAATGATCGTGCGAGTGACAGGATCAGCGGATACGCCTTTAGAGTTGGTCACGGTGTAGGTAATGATGTATGTTCCGACCGCAGTGTCGTCAACTGTGCCGGAACTGCTAATGCTTTGAGAAATATCACCATCAGTGAAATCAAAAGCCGTTGCTCCCTGGTCAGTGTACGGCGTGCCCAAGTTCAAATTTATGGCTTTTGGTCCATTCAGATAAATCTGAGGTTTCTGGTTATTTAAACTGTCAACCAGATCAGCAGGATTGCTGCTGGGAGGAACGGCGTTGGATGATCCGGCGCCGCCCAGTCCAGTCGCTCCGACGACTTTTTGAAACATTTGAGTCAGCAGGGCTCCTACAACTTCATCGATACTTTTGGCTGTAAGCTGTAAATTCGGGCCGAGAGAAAGAGAATTATTAAGCTGGTTGGCAATAACGCTGCCGGGAGTAACCGTCTGCATATCTTCCGGCAGGCATGCATTGCCGGAGCCGTCATTAACAACGTCTGCTCTCAAACTCGAGGAAAGATATTTATCACAATTTTTATGCAGGTCCGCATCGCTTACGCCGGGAACGTGATAATCGTTATAGCATTCTTGATATGCCGTATTTTGAGTGTTTAATTCGTCATTGCCGGACCCTGCAAGATTAGTTGAAGAGATGTTGACGATAGTTGACTGACCGTGCGGATTGCATTTTTTATAGGACAAAAAACCAAGACCCTGATTAAGCTGATTTTGAGCGATAGTCTGCCGTGTGCTGATTTTGTTAGCGATAATAGCCTGTGCCTGTAAATATGAACCATAGGGATTGTTGCTGGCGTTTTGAGTAATTTGAAACCATGAATTCCATCCGCCCTGACTGAAATTATTGGCAAAATTCTGAAAGTTATTGGCGATATTGCCGAGACTGCATTGTACGGCCGGATTGGTATCATATAAATATTGTTTTACCAATGCCAGGCGGACTTGGGCGGAGAATGGGCTGCACAGGCCGGCCAGCGACGATTGAGATATGGTTTCCGCCGCGGCCTGATCGCCGATACTTAAGAAAAATTGCTGAGGGTCGGTAACGTACGAAGGATTCCCGGCAAAACCGGAATTAATCCAATTGACGGTGCTGTTAGTTATATGTTGAATGAGAAGTCTGATAAGGACTCTGCCAAACGGGTCGATGACATACGTTTTTATTTTTTCGGCAGTTGTCATTGCGCTCGTCACGGTACTGGCCCCGCCAGTGATACCTGTAGCCACTTCAGTTGCCGGATCGCTTACAACCCACTGAGCATGGCTTTTTTGAGGCATTGCCAAAAATATGGTCAGACATAAAACCCCGACGACGGTGATTTTTTTAAAAAAATACATACTATAGAACTAGTATAGCTCAAATGAGACTTACTATTCTAGGATTTCTGTTGAAAATTAATTCGCCAGTCTTTGTTTGAAGTATGCCGCCATGTCGTCGAGAGCTTTTTGGAGGTTGTTTACATGTTGGGAATATGTGTTTATAGCAGCTACGCTTAGAGCTGGATCCGTGAAGACAACATGCATACCTTCAAAATCAGTAGTTATGTCGCTGTATGCATTAAGTAATTCCAGATGAACGTCTATAGCGTCAGAAGGGACGGGTATGGCGAGTAAATCATTTATTATTCCCTTAGCCCGAATAATAAAAGGGTTTAGTTTGTCCAATTCATTCGGATTATTGGCGCTTAAGGCCTTTGCCAGAATTTGCACCGGATCTTCCGTAACTCGAATTGCTCTTTTTTGAAAAATTTCCAGACTTTGATCGCGATATTTTTTTATCGTGTCGGTATCTGTCCGGGGAATAATATTTAGATTTGAAGCCACGTACACGGTGCCCTGCGATGTCGTATAATCCGGCGTGGCTAGGGTGTCGCTTGCCACCTGCATAAGCTGGTCACCTGTCAGTGAATCGCCCTGCGGAGCAATCGCCAGATATCGCGAGAGCAAATCTTTGGCCATTTGAGATGTAAGAGTGTTGTCTTCCGGCTGACCTGTTTGTCCGTTTGAGTTTTGCGGAGTAACCGGACTCGAGGCGACATTTGAAAGCAGTTTTTTCCAGTCGCCGCCGCTTGAAGTATTTTGATACGGAATTGCCGAAACAATATCGGGATTTTGAACAACAATAGTGTCGTTCACCGAAGGCAGCCCTTTTTCATATGTCCATAGGGAAGCTACTGTGGCAGCACAGATGATTAAAACCGAATAGACTCTTCGCGTCATATTTTTAGTATAACATTTTACATAAAAAACTCCCCGACGCTGAACGCCGGGGATGTAAGCCGAAAGCTTACCGAGTTGTGTAGATTTCATGCAAATTGATGGTCCAGCCGGGCGTATCGCTAATCAAAGTTGAACCGTTGTAAGTCCGTTGAAGACTCGGTGGTTGGTGATAATCCTGTAACACCGTACCGTCTGGTCTGATCGCTTTAGCCGTCAAGTTTATCTGTTTGGACTCGGGATCGCCAACATCTAAGTAAAAACTTAAATTCAGAGATCCGCCGGGGCAAAGATTTTTAACAGCCCAAGGAACCAATCCGTAATCCGTTTCAATATCAACCGCCCAAACAGGACTGGGATTGCTGACATGAACTGTAACCGCATGACCAATTGAAACTATGCGGCCAAAGAATGGCACCGAGAAGTATGGTAGTTGCTGTTCAGCTAGCGGATTAACCTTGACCGTGCCTGTAGGACAATGAGTAATGCCGGCCGCCGCAATAGCTGCTGCTTCCTGATCAGCGGCCTTCTTAGCGTTCTCAAAGCTTTCAACATCTTTTTTACATATACCATGTGCATCTCCACGATACGCGTCGCAAAGATGCTTCTCAGCATCATCAAATTCTTTAGCGGCCAATTTTTGCTTGATGTCGGCATCGATAAATGCTAAGTCAGCTCTGGCCTGAGTCATTTCAGGTGTTGGAGCAGTCGTGGGTGTCGACATTGTCGTCGGTTGTCCAAAAGGCGGAGCTTGAACCTGCACTTTCTTGGCACAGGCTGACAGTAACAGACAGAGAACAAAAATCTTAATGCGCATAGCGCACCTCCGTAATTTATTTAGGCGTAATTGCCTATCCAGGAATAGCTTACATTATTTTGACATATTTGTCAAGCTAATTCAGAGCTTAATTCAAGCCATTTTTCCAGCGGCAGGTCTTCGGCGCGGGTTTTTGGGTTTAATCGGATTTTTTCAAAAATTTGCATAATTTTTTCTTTGGGATATGAGTTTGAAAGGTTTGAGAGCAAAACTTTGCGTTTGTGGGAAAATCCGGCATGGAGGATTTTGAAAAAAGTTTTTTCGTCGGTGTTTTCAAAATTTTTCCTGGAGATGTCGGAAATGTGCAAAATCGCCGAATCGACATTTGGTGGCGGTACGAATGATCCTCTGGGCACGATCTTGACGATTTTCGGAATGCCGTAGGCTTTGACGGAAAGGGACAGCAGGCTTTCTTTTTTGTCTCTGGCGACAATTTTTTCGGCCACTTCTTTCTGGATGAGCAGGGTCATCGATTCGGGCTGATGTCCGGTTTCGAGAAACATGCGGAAAATCTGGCCGGTAATGTAATACGGAATATTGGCGATAACTTTGAAACTGGAAAGATTCAGTTTTGATTCGAGTATGTCCCCCTCGATCAGCTCAAGTTTCCCTTCAGTGATTTCATTTTTAAATTTTTCCTTTAAAATCGGAATCAATCTATGGTCTTTTTCTATGGCTATGACTTTTTTTGAAAATTTTACGAGTTCTTCGGTCAAAATTCCCTCACCCGGTCCGATTTCCAGGACGGTGTCGCCAGGGTTCAGCTTTGAGGAATCTATAATTGCCTTGATCGCCCCTTTCGACCTTAAAAAATGCTGGCCGAGGGACTTTTTTCTTTGCATCGGCCAAATATATCACACAAAGTTTGATGTGGGTAAGTCAATTGACTGGCGGTTCCGAGGCTATATAATTGAACCATACCGGCAGATTTAGTCCTGACTCTGAACTTCTGAATGATTTTTAACTTAGTTTTATCGTAAAAAAACCTCATATACTGATAATCGCCGCGCTTGTTGCTATTCCGATAGTCGTCAGCGCCAGCGTTTTATCATCTTTTTTTAGCTTATTCTCGGCGGGCAATGCCCAGGCGGATGTTAACGCGCCCAATTCTCAAAACCTGGCTTTGCTTGAGGCACCGATTTCGCCAAACGGACAGGCTACGACCACCGATACCACTATCATCGGCGACACTTCCCTGTCTCCCGCCGATTCAAGCGCCGCAGGAACAAACATAAACTCAAACAATGATCAGATCAGTCTGTACGTCGTTCATCAGGGCGACACCCTGCCGGCCATTGCCAAAATGTTCGGCGTTTCGGTCAACACCATTAAAT
>Ga0070741_10006205_pt1 | contig 25889 bp, 20 predicted proteins | sample Coa_R1_4_FD_66440 | JGI IMG/M metagenome (GOLD analysis project Ga0070741, IMG submission 66440) | Surface soil microbial communities from Centralia Pennsylvania, which are recovering from an underground coalmine fire - Coalmine... | ecosystem: Environmental > Terrestrial > Soil > Unclassified ... | reverse complement strand
ACGAAGCCGGGGTGAGCGTTTACTCAACATCGAGACCGGCTCGGGAAGAGTTTCCCGAAGTTGAAGCTGCGGTACGCGGCGCGATCAGCATCGCCAGGCGATTGCAGGATCCGCTGGCCGAAATGGTTAAGGTCGAGCCTCGATCCATCGGCGTCGGTCAGTATCAACACGATGTTGACCAGGGGCGTTTGAGAAGAGCGCTGAATGCCGTAGTCGAATCCTGCGTCAATCGTGTAGGGGTCGATATTAATTCGGCGTCTGTAGCATTGCTCAGTTACGTATCAGGGGTAGGAATATCGCTGGCGCGCGAAGTTTCGGGGTATCGCAATAATCTTGGCCGTTTCAATGATCGACAGGAAATTGGGAACGTTCCGCGATTCACCCCGAAGCATTTCGAACAGGCCGCAGGGTTTTTCCGAATTCGTGAAGGCAATAATCCGCTGGATAATACATCGATTCATCCGGAAAAATACCCGGTGGTCGAACGGATGGCGGCTGCGCTGAATACCTCAGTAAAGGATCTTTTAGGCAACAAAGAACTGATAGATCAAATTCATCTTCAGGATTATGCCGACGAGCAGACGGGATTGCCGACTCTGCGCGATATTGTTGAAGAATTGCGGCATCCAGGTCGTGACCCGCGTCAGCCGTTCGAGACTGTTGATTTCCGGGAAGACATTCGGGACATCAGCGATTTGAAAGTCGGGTTGGAGCTCGAAGGAATCGTTTCGAATATCACAAACTTTGGAGCATTCGTCGACATCGGCGTGCATCAGGATGGATTGGTTCATATATCGCATCTGAGCCGCAAGTTCATCAAGGATCCGCACGAGGCTGTCCATGTCGGACAAAAGGTAAAGGTCAAAGTCATCGAGGTTGATACCGAGCGTCGTCGAATAGGTTTATCCGTCAAAGATGCTCTGCCGGCTCCGCCGCCAAGACCGAGACCGCAGCGTGGAAGACCGGAAGCTCGCGGTCAGGCTGAAGGCGCCGAAGCTGCTGGCGCAGCAGCAGGCGATCGTCGCCCTGGGCGCGGACAGGGCGATGGTCGTGGTCGACGACGAGATCAGCAGCGCAAAGAAGGTGGTCGTCCGCGTGATGATCGCCAGCGTCAGGCCGTCAGACCAGGAGAGCGTCAGGGAGAAGATCGTGGAAGGCGCGAAGGCAGACCGGAGCAACGTCCACAGCGTCCGCCGACGGTGGAAGAGCTGATTCAAGCCTGGACGTCGAACAAAATCAAGTAAGAGAAAATAGCGCGGTCATAACTGGTTGCGCTATTTCAACTTGATCTCAAATATTCGCGGCCACAATTTACCGCTGACAAAGATTCGTTTGGTCTGCGGATCGTAGGCGATACCGTTCAAGACATCTTCCCGACCGGTGCGAAACTCCCGAGTTAATAAGCCAGTCATATCCAGGTAGGAAGTCACCTGACCGGTATCGGGATTGATTCTGACAATCTGATCTGTTTGCCAGATATTGGACCAGATTTCACCATTGATGTATTCGAGCTCGTTCAGCCTTAGTACCGGGGACCCATTATTCGTTACATTCAGCTTCTTAATAGGATGAAAGTTGTCAGGATCGTAGTAGGTCAGCGTGCTGCTGCCATCGCTCAGGATGAGATACTTGCCGTCGTATGTGAGTCCCCATCCTTCCGTGTTATAGGTGTATTCGTGCAGCAGATTGAAAGTCTCTCGATCATAGACAAAAGCCTTCTTTGATGTCCACGTGAGCTGAAACAGTTTGTCGCCGACCATTGCCAGGCCTTCACCAAAGTACTGTGGAGGCAGATCGAACTTTTTAAGAATATTGCCAGAAGGGAATTCGACATGCCTCAGAGACGACTTTCCGTTTCGTCCGGTGCTTTCATAAAAGCTATTGTTGAACCAGACCAGTCCCTGAAGGAAAGCATCAGGGTCATGGGGATAACTGTTTACGACTTCCCAGTCAACTTTCTTTGCCTGAACCGGTTGGTTACTTGAGGAAGATGTTCCGCTATTCGAAAACATGCTTAATCCAAAAAATGTAAAAAAAGCCAACATCAAAATCACAACACCAGCTACTACTATCGGCTTACGCTTTGCGGGTTTGGGCGGTCTTTTTCGTTGTTTCTTCGGCTTCTTCGCCATGTTTGATTGTTCCTGAAAATGTTCGTTATGATGACCGCTGCAATTATAGCTTGAAATGATCGAATTGATTATGACTTACGACGCTGGTTTTCAATGCGCCTATTGTGGAGAATGGAACGAAACAACTGCTGATCGGTCCGGCGGCCGCGTTCAGAGCTATGTTGAAGATTGTCAGGTCTGTTGCCGGCCTAATATTCTTAATGTGACTGTCGATGACCTCGAGGGTTGCGCCTATATTCATGCAGAGCGAGAGAGTTAGCAGGTTAGTGTAGGAAAGCCCGATTAAAGAAATCGACGAGGCGCTGGCGATAACATTCTCCGCCCTTTCGAAAACAGGTTGTATGCATTGCTCCTTCGATTATCCACAGCTCTTTCTCAATTGAGCAAAGTTCGTCGTATATGATTTGTGAATGATTGAAGGGAATCAATTCATCATCAGTTCCGTGCACGAGTACGACAGGGCAACGGATCTTTCTGGCGAATTCAGCGGGATTGACCAGAGTCGGGTCGAACCCTGCACGATAGCCCGCAACTTTGAACGTAGCTTTCGCCAGCGGCGACATAATCGACGCCGGAAGTCCAGTGACTCTCGTTGCGACCTCGGTCGAGATTCTTAATAGCGATGCAAACGGGCTGTCAGCCCACACCGCCTTTACTGTCTTGTTAAGGGCGGCGACCTGTAGAGCAATGGCCGCGCCCATTGAAAGACCAAGCAAGCCTATTCGATCTGCATCTATGTTGAATTCCTGTTTCAGAAAGTCTATGGCAGCCAATACGTCACGACGTTCGTGATATCCATAGGTAACGTAATCGCCTTCGCTTTCGCCGTGCGCGCGCCAATCAAACAACAGAACATTAAAACCTGATTGAGACAGGGTCATGGCAAATCGGATCACGCTTGTGCGATTACCGTTGACTCCGTGAAGAACGATAATTGTCGGGCGTTCAGGATTCTTTAAAGACCACCAACCGTGAAGCAGCTTACCATCATAGGATCGAAAAGAGACGGAACGAAAATCGTACCCCTTCTTTTTAAGAAATCGTTCAAGTAATGGACTGCGCAGCTGATGAAGTCGTTTCAATTTCGGCTTGATTAAAATACTTGAGAGGGGAATTACAACGCTGCTTATTGCAGCAGCAGTTCCTATTGCGCCAACGGTGAATAGTCCAAGGGCTCTCAGCCATCTTGTTCTACCTGTCGTTTTTTCTGCAATCTTCCTCATTATATGCCATCGGGTTCACACCCTTACCTTGCTCGAAGATCATTAATCCCCCAACAATAAGATAAATGGTGACTGACAATGGTTGCCAGCCGGCAGGCGCGTGGTAACCCGACGAGCAATGCCGGTGACCGCCGAACGATTTCCTTTCTGGATTGAATCGCCAGACCGTATAATTCAGATAACGTCTTAACCTGGAATCAGGAGGTCTGAATAATGGCAAGCGAAAGACGAGAGCACCTTGAAATTCTGGCGGCCCAGCTCACCCAAGCCTACTATCAGGCGAGAGAGCCCGAGGCTCCTGAGCACCGTGATATTCTGGAGACCTATTTCTTTATGCTCGGAGCGCTCCGCGACCGCGACAGCCAGCCCGATGGGACAAATCCTCTTCGTTCCGGCGACACGATGGCGCCGTTCGCCGAAAAATAATCTGCCCAACTATACGATTGGTAAACCGCGCTTGCGAAAACACAAACGCAAGTTTCCGAATTGTTTTGGTTCACACCTTTGTTATTTAAATCACTTCACCTCGCCAATCTTTTCTTGCTATCTAGACCAGCACTATTGCATCATGGGTACCGGTTAGCTGTCAGCTAAGGCTCAGAAAAATGATTAAAGGCCCTAAAATCAGGAATAAATATGAGCAAAGACAAAAGGTTTGTTCTTTACGTCGACGACGAGACCGTAAATCTGCAGCTATTCCGTCTTACTTTTCAGAATGAGTTCGAGATTGTAACAACAGATACGCCAGCCGAAGCAATTAGATTATTAGGTGAGAAGGAATATGAAGTTATAGTCTCTGACATGAAAATGCCAAAGATGACCGGAATAGAGTTCTTAACCAAGGCAAAGGACCTGCAACCCGATAGCCATCGTATCCTCGTCACGGGTTTGCTGGAAGATGAAAGCATCGAGTCTGCCATCGAAGGCGGAGTCGTTAATTCAATTGTGCATAAGCCCTGGATTAAATCGGAGTTCATGGAAATACTGATCAAAGATTAATCGATTCATACGATTCAGGAACGTTCATCTCGACGCGCTGCCTGGGCGTGTCATTTCCCTCATGGCCTGTCTTCCAGTTTGATCGAACCAGTAAACCGTTTGTAATCGGTGAAGTGGTGCACCGCCTGCAATTTGCGGCCGGATTTTTTCTCTCGCAAAGTTGTTGTTGCGCTAATCGGTAACCAAAACTGGTCATTGTCCAGCCGTACAGGAGCGTAATCCACGCTGGAATGCCATTCGGCCAAGGCGTCGGGCAAAACACCTTCGGCAAATTCGATGCGGACAACCTGCATTGCCTCTTTATCTACAAAGGCGCGACCGGTTCGGCGTGATTCGTACTCTTTCTCGTCGTATCTATAGATCTGTCTGTTGCGAGCTTCGCTCGGAACGAATCTGAGCACAAAACACATCCGTCCATTGATCTGGGCATCGGAACGTTCCAGAGACCATTCAAACTCTGGCAGACTCGAAACTGCAAAGTGAGACAACAGAATCGAGCTGAAAGAACCGCTCAAATACGGAGGAGGTACCTTACTCGGCGCAGGGGGTTTCTTTCCATTGATGGAACTTATCTCTCTGTTCTCTTCAAAGTCGTAAACCGAACCTGCTCTCGTCTGTTCCTTGTGCTGACGCCCTGTTAACGAAGATTTTATTACCTTCTTCTCCTCGATCTTGCCGTCGGCCGCCGTGATTTCCTGAGCAAGCTCCTCCTGGCACACGAAATCGGGCAGCGACGACTTGAACGTCATCACATTGCGAGAGAGCGCTCGCAGGATGATCCGCACCTGCTCGTCATCCTGATCCTGAATAGGTTTAGTTTCACGATTGAGCCCAGAGAATGCCGGCAACGCAGCAACTGCGATAACGTAAATCAACAGGATTGATTTAACGAGCTTACCTAACAACATAAACTAAGTCTTCAACCGCGGCCGTGAACATTAACCAAGGACGTTCCTGATAACGTCGGCCAAGCCTTCGGCTTGTTCGTTTACCTCTTCCTGATTTTCGCCCTCGATCATGACACGAGCCAGATTTTCCGTGCCGGAATAACGCAACAGCAAGCGGCCTCTGCCCAAAAGCTTTGCTTCCAGTTGCTCAGCCGCATGCCTGATTTGCGGAATTGATTCAAATGGAGCTTTCCTTGAAACCTTTACATTAATCAGGATCTGAGGATATTTATGCATTCCTTCGGACAGATCTCGAAGAGATTTCTTTCGCTCCGTTATGACTCTCAACACCTGAAGGGCCGTGATCATCCCGTCGCCAGCAAGACTGATTCGCGGAAAAATGATATGCCCTGATTGCTCGCCGCCGATTGTTCCCTCGGTGCGAAGCAATTCCTCAAGGACGTATTTATCGCCGACAGAGGTGCGGTCCAGTTCGATGCCAAGCTCTTTAAGAGCTAGTTCCAGACCGATGTTGCTCATTACCGTGGCAACAATTCGACTGCCTGAGAGTTCGCTCCTCGATTTAAACTCTTTGCCCAGAATGTAGAGGATGTAATCACCGTCCCGCAATTGCCCCTGGTCATCGACGAACATTGCTCTGTCTGCATCGCCGTCAAATGCCACGCCAAGCTGAGCCCTCGCCTCTACAACTTTCTTTTGAAGAGCTTCCGTATAAAGCGCGCCGCAATCGGCATTGATATTTTGACCATTTGGATCGGCGCAAACCGTGATTACTTCAGCGCCCAATGAAGCCAGCAACTCCGGCGCAATATGCGATGAAGCTCCATTCGCGCAGTCAATCACCAGACGAGTTCCTGACAGATTCAACCCTTTGGCGATTTCACCTTTAAGGTACTGAAGGTAGCTCCCATTGTATTCAGCTGAGGGATTGATTTCGAAGTTGGCTGGTGGAAGGTCACTGGGCTCTCCTGCGAGTTCTGCCTCAATCTCGCGCTCAAATCTATCTTCGAGTTTGCGGCCGGAAGGTGCAAAGACTTTGATCCCGTTATCGGCAAAAGGATTATGCGAGGCTGAAATTACGATGCCAGAGTCGAAACCAAATCTCTTTGCCAAAAATGCAACGCCTGGTGTAGTCGTTACTCCTGCCGATTCCGCGGTTCCGCCTTCGGCAATTACGCCCGCGGCAACGGCTCGTTCAAGCCAGGGTCCCGACTCTCTCGTATCTCGGCCGATGATGATTCGCGGTGAATGACCATTCTCGCGTCTTAGTATTCTACTTAAAGATTTTCCAAGTTGATAAACGGTTGGTTCATTCAGTGGAAACTCGCCCGCGACTCCGCGCATTCCGTCAGTGCCGAACAATCGTTCTGTCATCGATTCTTAATCGTCACCCTTTCTGGTTCCACCTGCCTTACTCTAATTCCGGTATTGATGTCTTGTGGGAATGTCACCTGAACCGGAACTGTGCCGTCGGGGCTGACTTGTGTTGTGTCAACCCAAACCGAAATATCATTGGGGGTTAAATTCTTTATCGCGTTCTGTTCGCCTTCTAAAGTAACTCTGACAGAGGACGGTTGAGCAATCACTTTTCGATCGCCAGGTATAAGCTTCAGCGAAAGATTGTCGAAGATTATCTGGTTTGTAGCTCGTGCCAGCGTTACGTGAACTTTTACTGTCGGCTGAAAGATTTCAATGCTCGGATCGCGTACATCAACCGCAACCTGAGTGTCAAAGTCTGATCCGTGATTCGTCAGCAGTATCGTCTCCGTATGCGCCACGTCTACCTGATCCACCCTTGTTTGCGGACCTTTTATCCTGATCGTCTGTGGATAAACACTGAATCCGGAAAGAACGAATCCCTGGACCGGTACACCTTCGAAGGAAGGTTGTACGGGCACAGTTTTCTCAATCAACGGCGCAAGAGTGATAGAAAGCCTTGCCGGTTTCACATCGATCGTCTCAATTGTCGAGGGTCCGCTTACGTTTTCTTCACCTAATGTTATGACTCGTTTTCCTGGACGATTGGCGTAAGTGCTGAGGTCAACAACTGTATCCAGATGCACTGCGCCGGCTCTTATTCGAGACAAAATATCATTCGGTCCTCTGATCTTTACCTCTACACTATCGGCGTCCTGATCGACTACTGAAAGACCGGCTGGCACATTCTGAAATGTTATTGGAAGACGCAGAGTCGTTTCTGACACCGGTTGTCGCGAGACGGACAACCACAGGACAAGGGTGATCAGCGCCGCCAGCAGCTTCAATCCCGGGCTCTCTACCAGATAGTCGTGCAGCGATTCTCTGAATAGAGTGAACCGGCGAGATATGTCAGGAAAGGACTTTTTCATATCCTCCGGAAGTGTCCTTCACGATAACCGTCGAGCCAGAACTGCCATCATTGGCAACATCCGTTGTGGATGCGGGCGTTTCAGAAATGTTCCTGGTCTTGATCTTTTTAGGCGCTTTGGGTTGTTCAGCGGGTGACTGACCGCGACCAGGTGATAAAGCAATCTGAAGTCTTGCTCTGAGCTGCGGACCATCCAGGCTTCGGCTGATTTGTCCGCCTTGGACGAAAGATATAACTCCGGTCTCTTCGCTGATAACGACCGCAACGCAGTCGCTGTCTTCCGTGATACCGATTGCGGCTCGGTGACGGGTTCCCAGATCTTTAGACAACCTGGGGTTTAAAGTCAGCGGCAGGAAACAGGACGCCGCCATAATCTGATCCTTGCGCACGATGACGGCTCCGTCGTGCAGTGGAGCATGCGTGTTAAACAGCGTAACCAGCAGGTCGTACGTTAACCGCGCGTCCAGTTTTATTCCCGTATCGATGAAGTTCTGCAAGCCGACTTCGCGCTCGAGGACTATCAAACCGCCGATCTTTTGTGATGACAATGTGGTCGCGGCCAGGACGATCTCGTCGTAAGCCTGCTGTTCCAGGTTTGTACTGCGCCGGAACCAGAAGCCAAACGGATTTCGCATATGACCGAAATGGGTCAACGCTGCGCGGATCTCCGATTGGAATAAAACGATAACGGCGAAAGGAGCGTAGATTAGAAGATTTCTGAGAACAAATTGAAGGGTGTCCAGAGCCAGCAGGATCGAAGCTTCATAGAGCAGCGCAATCACTGCCACGCCCGCAGCCATCGAAACAGCGCGCGTGCCCCGAATCAGCCGCAAGACTTCGTACGTGATCAAAAAGACGATCAGTATGTCGATGAAGTCTCGCAACCGAAGCTGGGAGATTAAGCTCAGCGTGTCGGACACGTAATGCATTACACTTCCCTAAGCGGTTCGCTGCAATCACAATAAATGAACCCTGTTGCTCACTCTCTGGCTTACTGCAAAGATCGCCAGCCGAAACAAAGCCGAATGTTATCTATCGCTTTCGGGCACTTTCGGGATCCACCATTTTCAGGATCAAGCGGCAGGAAAGCCCTGAGCCAGAGCCACAAACCCAGATTACCGCAATAGAAATGCCACGGCAGCTGATCAATCCGCCTATCGTTCCGTAAATCTATTATTGTCGCTTGGGCATTGTGAATCAAGAGAAAAGCAAAGGAAAATAAGGATTTCCTCAACTTATTACCGAATCGCAGCATCTTCAGCTTAAAGCGATGATAAGTGTGACAACACTTGGCCACAGATTTCGTTCGCGACACTGGGTGTCACAGCAGTACTGATAGACAGTAAAGCACTTATTGAACTGTGACAAGTGTGACACCAAGTGGCCAAATTCCATTTTTGCGCAAAAGTTTATTGTTGCAAGGTCAAAAGCAGATATTGCACGTCACCTTGCAAGCCGATTACCTGATTAGGAAGACCGCCCAAATCAGAGATGCCTCAAAAGCCGGTGCCGTCCGGATTGTATGCAATATTTTCGGCTAATCTGGAGGCGGCTAAACAATTGCTCCACTAGTGCCGATATAACACAACAAATATGTAATTGAGCTATGGTTTCTTAACGATAAGAGAATTGTAAAGATACAGCCAGCCCAATTTTCGAGGGGAGAATTGCTGAAATGTCAGTCAGATCAAAACCTTTGACGACTGGTGAAGTTGCCAGATACTGTCACGTAACAGTGAATGGCGTGAAAAAGTGGATTGCTGAAGGGAAACTAAAGGCGTTCCAATTACCCGGTGGTCACTACAGAGTCGAAAAACAGGATTTCCGAGAATTTCTGGAGCAGTTTAACATTCCTGTCGAGCCGGAATTCTTTGATGAATGGAAAAAGAAAGTACTTATCGTCGACGATGAGGAAAACGTCGTAAACTTTATCCGGACTGCTCTTGAGCAGGAGAGTCGCGGCTTTCTTATTGAAACTGCGGTTAACGGATACGACGCCCTGATGAAAGTCGGCGATTTCAAGCCGGACCTTCTTATTCTGGACATCAGGATGCCAATGCTGGACGGTTATGGCGTATGCAAGCGTCTGAGCGAGAATCCGCAGACCAGCCATATCAAGACGATAATCGTCACGGGCGAATTCGGTGACGAGACGGTTGAGCGCATAGAAGCGGCCGGCGTCAGCGCCTATATGTTCAAGCCTTTGGACCTGGATCAGTTAAAAAGCCACGTCTACAAGGTGCTGGGGCTTGCCAGACCGCGCGCAAGTGTGCATTCGGACTTTGCCGCTGCGGACTGAGCGAGCAGTCAGTTAGACATACCGAAATTCTGATAATCAAAAGGTTCTCCCAATCGGCGAGGAGTTGGCTACTCCTCTCTGTCCACCCCTGCACTTCCTGTACTCAACCAATCGTATTTTGATCGTTCCTTGACGACGTTCGGTCGCCGTGGTACTTTGCGACCCATTCCTGCGGTAATAATTTCTATTTAAAAATCAGGAGTCGATTCACGTGCACGTTCCTGTTGGCGAACTGGACTTTCTTAAACGCGCTCTTGCCGTGTATCCGGATAAAGAAGCTGTTGTTTGCGGCAATCACCGCTTCACATATAGGCAGTTTGGCGAAAGAGTCAATCAATGGGCTCAGTCGATGCTTGGTCTTGGAGTGAGGCCTGGTGATCGCGTAACCGTGCTCTCGCAAAATTGCCATCGAATGCTCGAGGCATATTTCGGGGCGCCGACGATTGGCGCGATAATCATGCCTGTGAATTTCCGCCTGGTACCCGGGGATTTCCTGTACATGCTAAATCACAGCGAAGCGAAAGTGATTATCGTCGAGGAAGGATTTACTCACTTAATCGACGAAATCCGTGATCGATTAAATACAGTCGAGCATTTCATCGTTGCGACGGATGATTCGAAACTTGAGGTTCCTGGCTGGAAAGATTACGAAGCGTTACTTTCATCCGCGCCGGACGAGAGACTGGTCCCAGTCGAAACAGACGAAAACGAACCGGCGGCGCTCCTCTATACCTCAGGCACAACCGGCAATCCGAAGGGAGTGATGCTGACTCATCGGAATATCTTCTTCAACTCAGTGAATTCGATAATCGAACTTGGCTTGCGCGATTCGGATGTCTATCTGCACACGCTGGCGATGTTTCACTGCAACGGGTGGGGGGTACCCTATTCAGTAACAGGTGTCGGCGGAAAACATGTAGTTGTAAAAAAATTTGAGCCCGGCGCTTTCTTTGACCTCGCAATCAATGAAGGAATGACTTGCGCGTGTATGCCCCCGATTATGATGAATATGGCGTTGAACCATCCGATTGGTGAAAACCCTCCGGCTGATTTGCCACGCGCGGTGCGGATAGGGACGGCAGGGTCGGCTCCACCTATGGCTACCATAAAGGCCATGCAGGAACGTTTAGGGTGGCAGATCGTCCAGGTATACGGACTGACAGAAACCTCGCCGTTTTTGACGGTATCAAAAACCAAATCTTACATGAGTCATCTGAGCAACGATGAAAAACATCGGATACAGACGCGAACAGGTTATCCGATGCTTGGAGTCGATCTGCGAGTCGTCGATGAAGATGGGAACGACATTGCGGCCGATGGACATGAAGTCGGTGAAGTGATTGCACGGAGCAATGTAGTGATGCGCGGTTACTGGCGCGATCAGGAAGCGACAGACAAAGTAATAGTCGACGGCTGGTTTCACACCGGCGATATGGCAACGATGGATAACGAAGGTTACATTGAGATAGTGGATCGCAAAAAAGACTTGATCATCTCCGGCGGCGAAAATGTCTCATCAATCGAAGTGGAAGGAATGCTCTACAAACATCCCGCCGTCCTTGAAGCCGCCTGCGTGGCGATTCCCGACAGCCAGTGGGGCGAAGCGCCTTCGGCAATCGTGGTGCTTAAACCGGGTGCGACAGCAACCGAAGCTGAACTGATCGAATTCTGCCGCGATAATCTTGCCCATTTTAAGTGCCCGAGGTCTGTGAGTTTTGTAGACGCTCTTCCGCGAACGGCAACCGGAAAAATTCAAAAGAACCAGTTGCGCAAGAAGTATTGGGAAGGGCGAGAGAAAAAGGTCAACTAGTGATGTTCAGAGTACAGCCTTTACGCTGCTGCTTTCAAAACCGGCAAGCTAAAGCTTGTACTCTGAACTCCGTTTTGCTGAAACAACAGCGATTCCGGCAACAATCAGTACAAGATTTTTTGCGACAAATTCTCCATTCATAGTCAGAATTGGAAACGCCGGCGCGAAAATCGTTGCAGGAGAAACGATCACGATGCAAAGAGTTCCAATCAAATGAAAAACCATCAACGCGGCCGCATATTTTGATAATCGCTCTAACAGTAACCCAGCAGCGATCAAAATCTCTCCTAACCCCAGCAATTCAAGATAAGGCGAATTCGCAAACAAAGGGAAAGATTGTCGAATCAATTCCACTGCCGGACTGGCATCGATCAGTTTCAGAAATCCGAACCAGAAAAAGATTATTGCCAGGCTCACGCGCAGTAAGAATATTGTTTGTTGATAAGTCAGTGTGACTATCGAAGCGCGATTTGAATTTGCAGCGACAGCGCGCACGGCATTCACCCGTACCGCGGATAGCTTCTGAACCATTACCTACAACCCGGAAACAGAGTCTATTAGTGCGCATCCGTTTAGACACTGCAGAGGGTGCGAAGGTCTGAAAAAGTCTCAATTTGAAGTTGCCGAAGTCGTGTCAATTTTCTTGGCCAGGCGCTCGCGCTCGCGATCGGTCCAGTCACAAAGTGTTTGTATGTCCTGATCGGAAAGCTTGGCGTCATTGTGGAACATCGTGTAGGAATCGAGCGGCATCATACCCATTTGCGCCATTGTGCACATCTGCTGCAATCTGTCTGAAGCGCTTATCCTGCGTTTGCCCGCGTCTGGCTTTTCCCATTCTGAAAGATTCAGACTTCTTCTGCCGTCATTGACATGGCCGCTGACAACCCATGAAACGGGAGCAACGTTGCTGTACCATGGCCAGCGGGTCTGGTCGGAATGGCAATCGGCGCAGGCTCGGCTGAGGATTGCTTCAATCTCTGGCGTGACTTTCGCGTGAGCCTCAAGCGTGTAAGACAGGTTAATTGGAGGATTAGTCCGATACGGCCGCTTTAATTGGATTGTGGCAAAAGAGATCATCAAAATAACCACCAATATTTTTATCCCCTTAATGGCAACTCCCACAGAGCACCTCTCGATTCGAATTTGAGCATTAGACGTGGGGAGGCAGATATTTCTTCCATTTTTGGAATTGTGGCCTTCGGCTTGAAGCGGAAAAGGCAATCGGATAGATTTAGCAAATATCAAAGGTGGCGTTTTCAAAAAGTTCTAATATCGAGCGGCCAAACCGCGTCAGGCTATATCAAGAGATTTACATTGTCAGGATAGAAACCACTTTATGATCACTAAAAAGAAATGTCCAATTACGTTGCTGGTTCTTTTGGTCAGTTTAATTATTGTGTCGGTATCAAAAGGCGTTCCTACTACAAGTGCCACGGCCGAAACGACCATTCAGGAAATATTGCTTAACATCACGGTACTCGATCGGTCAGATCAAATGGTTAGAGGGCTACGGAAAGATGATTTTCGTGTTCTGGATAATGGCAAACAGCAGAAAATTTTAATGTTTTCGTCAGCGGGGCGTCCCTTAAGTTACGCATTGGTTGTTGATACTTCGGGCAGCATGCGCAAGCTGATGCCAACCGTTGTTGTAGCCGCAAAGGCAATTGTAAACAGCAACGATCCCCGAGATGAGGCGGTTGTGATTCGCTTTACCGACAATAATGACATTAATGTGGCGCAGAACTGGACTCAAGATAAGGCTTTGTTGTCTAGCGCTCTTAATGGACTTGAAGCGCATGGCGGGACATCGTTAATAGATGCGACCCGTGGAACTGCGAAATATGTGGAGAGGCATTGCGAGTCTACTGATTCCGGTAGGAGACCGGCGGTGATCGTCGTTACGGATGGTCTCGATAAGGACAGTGCCATAAAGGAAGAGCGCTTGATCAAGGATTTGCAGTCCATGAACGTCCAACTGGTTTTTATAGGGCTTGTTTCTGAACTGGACAAAGAGAGCGGAGTAATGCACCAATCAGAGGCCACCACTGCAACTAAGATGTTAACCGAGCTTGCAGCAGTATCAGGAGGACAAGCATTTTTTCCAAAGAAACCAAACGAGATAACAGCCATTGCGGGAACGATAACAGAGCGGCTGAGATCGCAATACGAGATCGCATACGCACCTGATAATTTGTCAGACAAAAAGTCTTACCATAAACTTGAAATTCAGGTGACGTCGCCCGCTGGACAAGGAAAATATGAAGTGATAACGCGACGAGGTTATGATTGGCCGATCAAGTAGAAACCAGTCGCCGGAACAGTTCCGGACCAGGAGAATATAGGAGGCGCGAGGTGTTAACAAGACATAGAAGACCGCCAATAGTTGCGTTCTTGATTACGCTAATGCTTTTCGGTTTTTCGATAGCGCTCTCGCAGAGTGAAACTCAAAAGCCAGACCAGCGGCCGATGGTGCGGCTCAATGTACTTGTGTCAGACGGACAGAGCCGTCAGATCCGGGACTTGCTGAAAGAGGACTTGATTATTAAGGACGAAGGCGAACTGCAAAACATTACATACTTGGCTCTCGAAGAGAATCCAATAAGTTACGGCATTCTTATTGACACCTCCAATAGTCTAAGACCTTTTTCTCAGGTTGAAACAGGCATCGCACAAACCATAATTAACACGAACAACGCAGGCGATCGAACATTTGTGATGAAGTTTTCGGGCAGAAAAGATATTCAGATAGCCCAGGATTGGACCGACGATAAAATATTGTTAAGGAACGCCAGTGGTGGATTTAGAGGAAACGGAGAAACTGCCATTACAGATGCAATGTATTTAGCTGCGGATCATATAGAAAAGCAAATGCAGTCGGACAATAACGCCCGCAGACGTTACGCGGTGATTCTGATTTCGGATGGAGACGATACTGAGGGTGCCGTTTCGGAGAGCAAACTGGTAAGTCGTCTTCGCGACTTAGATATTCAAATCTTCATTGTATGCTTGCTGAACAGATCCCAGAATCAAGGATCTACACCTGAATTCCCCTTCGGTAAAACCTTCGTGAATCACCTCACGAAAACGACGGGCGGCCTGGCTTTCTACGCTACAACGATCAATGAAGTGCAATCAGCATGTAATAACCTCATATCATTCATGCGGCGACAGTACGTGGTCGGGTATTATCCTACAAAGTTGCTGGGTGCTGGAAAGTATCACAGGGTGACGGCGCAATTAACGGGCAGAACACACAAGAAAGACAGTCAGGTTAGCGTCAGAACAGGATATGACGAACCAGCAAATTGAGTAATCAGGTCCGTCGGATTATTGCAGGCAGACGCTTGTATCAGCCCTCCTCTATAGGTACTATCGTGGGTTTGAATTTTCATTGAGAGCCAACGATAGATGCCCAAACGAACGGATATTCATAAAATCCTGATCATCGGTTCAGGTCCCATTGTCATCGGTCAAGCCTGTGAGTTCGACTATTCCGGAACCCAAGCGTGCAAGGCGCTACGACAGGAAGGCTTCGAGGTCGTTCTGGTCAACTCTAATCCGGCAACGATCATGACTGATCCGGAGCTCGCCGACCGCACTTATATCGAGCCATTGACGGTCGAAGTCCTCACCAAAATCATCGAACGCGAACGCCCCGACGCGTTGCTGCCGACGGTCGGCGGGCAGACGGCGCTCAACCTGGCGGTTAAGCTTTCCGAAGGCGGAATCCTGGAAAAGTATAACGTCGAGTTGATCGGCGCAAAACTGCCTGCGATCAAGGTCGCCGAAGATCGGTTGCTCTTCAAACAGGCGATGGATGAGATCGGCTTAGAAATGCCAAAGGCAGGTTTCGCCAATACAATAGAGGAAGCGCGAGAGGTCGCCGAAAGGTTAGGCTTTCCAACTATCATTCGTCCCAGCTTCACCCTGGGCGGCACTGGCGGCGGAATCGCCTTTAATCCCGAGGAATTCGAAGAGATCGCTCAACGCGGTCTGATGGCAAGCCCAATCACCGAAATCCTGGTTGAAGAGTCGATCATCGGATGGAAGGAATTCGAGCTTGAGGTAATGCGCGACCTCAACGACAACGTAGTCATTATCTGTTCGATTGAGAATTTCGATCCGATGGGCGTTCACACCGGGGATTCGATAACCGTCGCTCCTGCGCAAACCCTAACTGACAAGGAATACCAGATGATGCGCGACGCTGCGATTCGCATCATTCGCAAAGTTGGCGTCGAAACAGGCGGATCGAATATTCAATTCGCGCTCAATCCAAAGAATGGGCGATTGACTGTGATCGAGATGAACCCGCGCGTGTCACGATCATCGGCTCTCGCATCAAAGGCGACGGGTTTTCCGATTGCGAAAATCGCGGCGAAGCTGGCGGTCGGATACACGCTCAATGAAATCCCGAACGACATTACGAAGAAAACTCCAGCCAGTTTCGAACCTACGATTGATTATGTGGTCGTGAAGATTCCTAAATGGGCTTTTGAGAAATTCCCAGCAGCCGACGACACACTGGGCACGCAGATGAAATCTGTCGGTGAAGTGATGGCAATCGGGCGCACTTTCAAGGAATCGATAATGAAGGCTCTGCGTTCGCTGGAAGCCGTGAGTCCGCTGCGACTTGTCGATATTGAAGAAGAGGTCCTGAGGCGAAAACTGGCGCGACCAAATCCGAATCGATTCTCTTATATCAATTATGCGCTTCAGCATGGTTATTCAATCGACGAGATTTATGAACTGACAAAGATCGATCCGTGGTTTCTGGAACAGCTCGCCCAGATAATGAATGTGCAGAACAAGATTACTGCAAGGGATTTGGACGATCTTTCGGCTGATCTAATTCGCGAAGCGAAGAAGATGGGCCTGTCCGACCGCCGAATAGCTTTCCTGACCGAATCGACAGAGGACCAGGTCCGCGCACGACGCAAAGAGCTTGGCATCATTCCAGTCTATAAACGCGTCGATACGTGCGGAGCGGAATTCGAATCTTTCACGCCGTATCTTTATTCAACTTACGAAGAAGAATGCGAAGCCGATCCATCGTCACAGAAAAAGATAATGATTCTCGGCTCGGGTCCGAATCGCATCGGACAGGGAATTGAGTTCGATTATTGTTGTTGCCACGCGTCGTTTGCACTCAAGGAAGATGGCTACGAAACAATAATGGTTAACTGCAACCCCGAAACCGTTTCGACCGACTACGATACGTCCGACCGGCTTTATTTCGAGCCTCTGACGTTTGAAGACGTGATGAATATAGTCGAGTTGGAAAAGCCTCAGGGCGTGATTGTTCAGTTCGGAGGACAGACACCGCTGAATCTCGCTGTGCGACTCCACAAGGCAGGTGTTCCGATCATAGGTACTACGCCTGAAGCAATCGACCTTGCCGAGGATCGCAAACGATTTGGAAAACTGCTAAAGGAGCTTGGCATCCCGCAACCGGAAAACGGCACGGCAGTTACGTTCGAAGAAGCGCGACATATCGCTGAAGAGATCAGTTATCCGGTTCTGGTGCGACCGTCGTATGTGCTTGGCGGTCGTGCGATGGTGATCGTTTATGACGAAGCGGGACTCGCAAATTACATTCGGCTTGCAGTCGATGCGTCGCCAGAGCGGCCGATATTGATCGACTCTTTCCTTGAAGACGCTACCGAAGTTGACGTCGACGCCCTTGCGGATGGCGAAGCGTGCGTTATCGCTGGCATCCAGGAACATATCGAAGAGGCGGGAATTCACTCGGGCGATAGTTCCTGTGTGCTGCCTCCGATTATGGTGAAATCCGAACAGCTAAACCTGATGCGACAATACACGCGCCGATTGGCAAGCGCGCTGAACGTAGTCGGATTAATGAACATTCAGTTCGCCATAAAAGATGATGTAGTTTATGTGCTGGAAGTGAACCCGCGCGCATCGCGAACCGTTCCGTTCGTCAGTAAGGCGACGGGAGTGCCTCTGGCAAAGATCGCTTCGCGTTTGATGGTTGGCGAAAAGCTTAAGGACTTTAACCTGCCAGATGAACTGCCGGTCAGCAGGTTTTTCATCAAGACGCCAGTCTTCCCATTCTCCAAATTTCAGGGAGTAGACCCAATTCTAGGACCTGAGATGAAATCGACGGGCGAAGTAATGGGGATTGCGGACGGGTTTGGCGCAGCATTTCTGAAAGCAATGGCCGGAGCAGGCACGACTCTTCCAAAGGGCGGCACGGCGTTTATCAGCGTGAATGATCACGACAAAGCTCAACTGGCGATTCTTGCGAGGCGACTGGTAGAGCTTGGTTTCAAGATCATCGCTACAAGAGGAACCGCCAAAATTCTGAAACGCGAAGAAGTCCCAGTGGAGATGGTTTATAAGGTAAACGAAGGCCGACCGAATGTCGTCGATTTGATCAAGAGCGGCAAGATCAATCTGATTATCAACACTCCGCTAGGGCGCGCATCGTTCTATGATGAGCAATCGATACGCCGCGCCGCCATGCAATATGGAGTTCCAAGCATTACCACAATGACCGGCGCCAAAGCTGCGACAAAGGCCATTGAAGCAGTACAAAGCGAGGCGCTCGATGTTCGCAGCCTTCAGGAATACCACCAGGCTCAGCGTGCAGACGCAAATAGTCTTTAATATTATCCAGAAGGAGAGCGGGATTATTTAGTCTCCCGCTCCCTGATGAACTTCTTCACTTGTCGATCTCAGTCCATCAGCTGCCACACCATCCTGCGACGGGCGGATGTGTCCCGAGTGGAATAATGACGTGCGGTTAAGGACCTTCTCCTGGAATTGTTCCAGATAGAGATAGATCACCGGCGTTATGTAAAGAGTGATGAACTGCGAAACGATCAAGCCTCCGACAATCACCATTCCCAGCGGTCGCCGTGAAGCTCCATCTGCTCCCCAGCCAATCGCAATAGGAACGGCGCCGATGACAGCGGCGAGCGTTGTCATGATGATCGGGCGGAAGCGATCCATGCTCGCATCGTGAATGGCCTTGTCAGCCGATTCGCCATGGTCGACTCGCTGGCGGGCAAAGTCGACGATCATAATTCCGTTCTTCTTTACGATTCCCATCAGCATGAACATCCCGACAAAGGCGTACAACGATGCCTGCTCGCCGAAGATGAACAATGTGAAGAGACCGCCGACTAATGCAGTTGGTAACGTCGAAAGAACCGTCAGCGGATGGACATAGCTCTCATACAGAATCGCCAGGATGACGTACATCACGAATACGGCCAGCGCCATCAGTATCGTCAAATCCCTGACTGTGTCGCTGAATGTTAACGCTTCACCCTGGAGTCCAGCGCGCACGGATGGCGGCACGATTTCTGCTGCCGACTTGTTAATGAAATCCGTAGCTTCGCCGAGCGCCACGCCGGGCTTCAGGTTGAAGAATATAGTCACGCTGGTGAACTGATTGAAGTGATTGACCGCCTGTGGTCCGAGCGTCTGCTTCCAGCCAACTAATGCGCTCAACGGCACCTGTCGTGTTCCGTCGTCGGATTTGATGTAGAGCAGCGACAAATCTTCGGGTCTTTGACGCGCCGGATCAGCGACTTCCAAAATCACCTGGTACTGATCTTCGGGTTTTTTGATCAGGTACAAATAATTTTGCGAATAAGCGGTTCTAAGCAACGAAAGGATTCGCGTCTCGGATACACCATAAGTTCTCGCCTGATCTCGTTTGATCTCAACGTTCAAGCTTGGGGTGTTATTGAAGTAATCCGAAGAGATGGTTTCAAATCCGGGATATGCCTGCAACTTTCCTAAAAGTTTTGTCGAAACATCGTAAACCTGATTAGGATCGACGCCTGACAAAGTATAAGCGTACTGCCCCTGATTCTGGTTCGTTGCGCCAGTGCTTATTTGAAGAACCGGCAGTGGTCGCAGGAATGGAAAGGCGCCGGGAATAGTCCCGAGCTTGCCCATCATTTCGCCAGCAACGTTTTCTATAGGTGCGCGCTCTTCTGGACCCTTAAGAAACGCGAGAACCAATCCTTGATTGGATGAAAGGAATGATCCGTTGCCTGTCATCGTGAAAGTCGCCAGAACGTTGTCATCTTTTCGCAGAATCTCGTCGGCTTTGTCCTGCAATCCACGCATTTGATCGGGAGACGAGCCTTCGCGTGCGATCACGACACCCCAGATAAAGCTGCTGTCGCCGACCGGCAAAAACGTCTTTGGAATAACGATCATTAATCCAATCGTGCCTGCCAGACAACCTAGCCATATTAATGCTGATATCCATCGATGCCGCAGGAACCACCACAGCGAGCCGCCGTAAATATTCAGGATGCGTTTTTCGATGCCGCCGATGACGCGCTCCATCCAGGTCCTGCTGGAATCGTGGCCGCGGTCTTTCAGTAGCCTGGCGCACATCAGTGGAGTTAAAGTCAGCGATACCAGACCTGACGCGAAAATCGAGACGACTATCGTGACCGCGAATTCACGGAATATGCGACCTACGAGTCCCGACATAAACACCAGCGGAATGAACACCGCCGCCAGCGATATAGTCATCGACAGAATGGTGAAGCTGATCTCTTTCGCGCTGTTGATTGCCGCTGGTAACGCCTTTTCGCCGTGTTCCATGCGGCGAACGGTGTTTTCCAGGAACACGATTGCGTCGTCGACGAGGAAACCTATTGCCAGCGTCAATGCCATTAGCGAAAGATTGTCGAGGCTGTAACCCAAAAGCTGCATCGCGACAAACGTCAGCAACAATGACAGCGGCAAAGCAACCGCAGGAATCAAGGTATCTGTCGCTCTGCCCAGGAACATGAAGATGACGATTACGACCAGCGCGAACGCGATTACCAGCGTAGTCTGAACGTCGATTACAGAGTTGACGATGGAGCGAGATCGATCATAAACGGGAGTGATTCGCACCGAGCCCGGAATCTCTGCGTTAACGATCGGCAAAACATCGCGAATGGCTTGGGCCACCTGCACTGCGTTTGCGCCGGCCTGACGATAGGCCGCAACAACGACCGTCGCCGTTGGTGGCTCGTATCCGCGAGCCCAGAAACGCATGTTTATTCGCTCGTCCTGAACTGATTGCCTGACTTCGGCGACATCCTTAAGGTAAACGGGCATGCCGTTTCTGGTAGCGACGATAAGATTTTTGTAAGCTTCCGCGTTATCAAGCTGTCCCTGTGGACGCAGCAAGGCCGTTCCTGACGCGCTGTCAAGCTGACCTGCGCCGGTGTAGCTTGTGCCATTCTTAATTGCGTTGGACAGATCATCAATAGAAATATCACGAGCCCACATTGCCGAGGGATCCGCTTTGATGCGGATTGCCGACTTCGTGCCGAAAACGATGACGCGGCTGACTCCTGGAACGATGCTGAGTCGCTGACCTACCTGTGTGCTCCCGTAATCATATAGCTGTCCAGGCGTGACCGAGTTGCTGGTCATCGCGATGTACATAATCGGCTGGTCGTTTGGATTCGTCTTTGAAAACGTCGGCGGCGACGGCATATCGATTGGCAGACTGCCTGTCGCCTGCGTTATTGCCGTCTGCACGTCTGTTGCAGCCGCATCGATACTTTTATCGAGGGCAAACTGCAGTGTCATGCTTGCGTTGCCCTGCGTACTTTTCGACGTCACCAACTCTAATCCGTTGATCTGCATGAACTGCCGTTCAAGCGGCGTGGCGATATTGTTCGCGACAGTGTCTGGGCTCGCGCCGGGATACGAAGCGCTGACAGTGATTACCGGATAATCGACAGCAGGCAGATCGTTTACCGGGAGCTTTGTATAACACAAAACGCCAAACAGGATCACCGACACGGTCAGGACCGCTGTCATTACCGGACGTCGTATAAATGGCTCTGACAGATTCATTGCTTACTCCCAGGACTGATCGGTGTTGCTCCCGCCTCAGTATTCGACTGATCTACTTTGACGGCGCCGCCAGGCGTCACGGCGATTTGGCCGGCAACGACGACTCGTTCCCCAGCCTTGACGCCATCAGTTACGACTACCAGATCTCCCTGCTGTTGACCTAAAGTGACGGGTCGCATTTCTGCTTTCGATTCATTGTTGACGACGTAGACGAACGGACCTTTCGCAGACATCTGCGATGCTGCGGTGGGTACTAGAACCGCTCCGGGCAGCGTGCTCAGCACGAGCCTCACTTTAACGAACAATCCCGGCCAAAGCTTCCGATCCGTATTCGGTATCGTTGCCCGCAGCTTAACCGTTCCTGTTCCGTCCTGAACTGCGTTGTCAAGAAACGTCAGTTGTCCTTCCAGCGGAGTATCAGGAGCATCCGGCAGTCGAATCTCCGTCTTTAAAGTTCCCTGAGCCATATTCCGCCGCACTTCGCTGAGGTCGCTCTGCGTAATGGTGAAATCGGCATAAATCGGATCCATTCGTTCGATTACAACTAACGAAGGGCTGCTGCCGAAACCTGAGTTGACTATATTCCCAAGATCAACCAGTCGCTGTCCTGCTCGACCATCAATTGGCGACGTGATGTGGCAGTAGCCAATCTGTACTTTTGTGCTTTCGATGGATGCTTCGTCAGCCTTGATCGATTCGTCAGCACTTTTAATTGCAGCTTGATCAGCAAGCACGGTCGCATCCAATGCATCCTTATTGGTTTTTGCCTGATCGAACGCTTGTTTGGACGCGACTCCAGCTTCGATTAGATCAGCCTGGCGCTGAGCCTCGACCGCAGCGTTCTTTGCCTGGGCTAAATCTCTTGCCAGATTAGCTTCAGCCTGCTTTTTCAGGGCGACATCCTTCGCCAGATTTGCTTGTGCGTGCTGCAGGTCGACTTCGAACGGATGCGGATCGATGGTGAAAAGCGGAGTGCCCTTTTTCACGTCCTGCCCATCTTTAAAAAGGATCTCGGTGATTTTGCCGGAAACCTGAGGCTGAACAGAGACTACCTCTCGAGCGACGCATTTTCCGACTTCATCAAGGTATACAGGGACATCTTTTGAAACAGCAGTTACGACGGACACTGGCGCAGGCGGACGCGTGAATTCCGCCGCTGCCTGTTTTGAGCATCCGATAAAGGACAACCCTGCAACGCAAGCCAAACCTAAACCTGCTATCCAGAAAGGAGACTTCAGACCCTGATTGAGACGACTGGTTGCCGCTGCGTTATGTGATGAGGTTTCCTCCCGTGCGCCCGCGCTTCTTGTGACGAGCTTTCGACTTAACTGGGTAATCATTTGCAACTCCGATAAAGTGATAACCGATCATTAGCATATTGGGGCGCACTTGCCTCATAAGTTAATGAGAATCTTCTATACGTATTAAGCTTTCATCTGTTCGTCTTTAATCTTAGTCATGAGTCCGCTGCCTATCAAGGTACCTTCAAAAAAGGTTTGGATTATTGACCATTATTAATCTGTGGTTTGCGGATTAATCGATATTTGAAGGGCTTACATTATTTAATCGGTGAAAAATCGGTTGCTCTCATAAACGTGATATCTGCTTTTTCCAGCGTTCGCTCGGCTTGTTCCTCTTTTCCGATTTGTTGGAACTCCGGGTCAGCTCGCATGGCGTCCCAGTTCTTTTTCGCTTCTTCCCGGCTTTCGTGCCTGAGGAGAAAAACGAATGAGTTGTCTGATTGCTGATCACTTATCCAATAACCTATTACCTGGAGGTTGTGCCGCGCAAGGATCTTCGAGGTTCTGTCGCGAAATCTTGATTCCATTAACCACAGCTTGCCCGGGACAGCATGATAGACGCGAAGTTCAAATACGGGGCCGGCGTCTGCGTCTGCATTTACCCTGTTTGAGTAAAGAAGCAGAGCTGTGACAAGTGATACAGCCCAGAGCACACTCACACCAATCATCAATCTTCTAATGTATTTTGAATTCAAAAAGTTCGACTTCATAGTTACTCCTTCCAGGCAATCGCCCTGGCAATATGCTGTTTTAGGGCAGAGCTTTTGTTTTAGAGTGCAGGCCGTCCAGCCGCAGGTTTGATCGACCGAACCGCGGCCGGCACCATTAAAACCATCAACGGGCCAAGAGTCAGGAATCCGAACTGGTACCACCAGGGTACGGGTATTGGGCAGATGTTAAGAGCGATAGACGTCACGACCGAGACGATTACGAACAATGCGAGAAAAATCGTTGCTTCCTCTCTGATTCGAGCAACTGCAAAACCGCCAATTGCAGCAGTTATGAGAAACAATATTGGGCCAATAATTACGTGTGCTGTTTGCCTCGGAGCAAAGGCCTTTGAGATTACCAAACCGGCGGCTATCTTTAGCATTGCCATACCAAGGTAGACGACGATAGCGGTTCTGATTCTGATCAACCAGTCTCTGCGCAGCAGCGACCAAACCATAGAAGGCAGAGAGCGACAAGTTTGGCTTAGAAACCACAGGCATGCCGCCAATTGAGAGGTCGTTTCAAGTCGAATCGCGTATTCCTCAATCAGGTCACCTAACAGAAAGTCGTTGTATGTGACCGGCAAAATCGATCCTATAAAGCGACAAAGTAAAAGAGGCGGAGAATAGCGTTTCATATCCGCTCCAAACCGTGTTTTAAATCGGCGGTCATACTTCGAATGGTCTCTTCTGTTGTCTTAAGCGCCAGCTTGCCAGCCGCCTCGACCTTGAAGACCCTTTTTGCCCTGCCGCCGCGTTGCGGAGTCGGCTCGCCCGTGAATGAGCTAACGTACTTTTTCTCTTCCAGTCGCTCCAAAGTCGCGTACACAGCGCCGATAGAGATATCTCGGCCGGTACGCTGTTCGATCTCGCGCCGCACTAGCATTCCATGCCCGCATCCGTCCAGCCGCATCAACGCAAGTAAGACAATGTATTCGAGTGATCCCAACAATTCGCCGCGTTCCATTTGTTTTGTATTGTAGAACAAATTGGTCGGATCTGTCAAAGAGTCTTTTCGATTGCTTGGTAAAACCTCCGCTGCGCCATACAAATGCGAATGAAGAAGATTGTCACGAATTAAATTATCGAATATTCTAGAGCTATTACGTTTCTTTCGAAGCTCCTATCCAAGCTATATGTGCGATTTTGGGCCTGAGTACGCCGTCACGCGAAAGTCTATGGTCGTTGCTTTACGCCTGTGTTCAGTGTTTGTAACCACAATTGTGATGGTTACCTTAGCGTCAGCTCAATATCATTTCGACGCTTTTACCACAGATAATGGACTGCCCCATAACAGCATTAACGCGATAGTTCAATCACACGACGGGTATTTGTGGCTCGCTACGACGGACGGAATAGTTCGCTATGACGGCGTGCGGTTTACGGTATTTAACGTCGCGAATTCACCCGGTATTAAAAGCAACCGCTGCACATCAGTCTTTGAAGATAAAAGCGGGCAATTATGGATCGGGACCGAAGACAGCGGGTTGATGATATATAGTGATGGAGTTTTTAAAACCTATGGTCTAGAACAAGGGTTTCCCGGTATTTTCGTGCGTAAGATATGGTCCGACCCTAACGGCGATGTGATTCTCTACGTAAATGATGCTTTTTATAAGTGGGAAAACGATCGAGCCGTTCTGTATCTTTTGCCGACCAGCGCGCCACCGGATCGCATATATTCAGGACAGCAGAACGGCCGGGTGTGGTATCTGGATCAAACTTCTCTTCACATCCTCACCGCCAGTCGCACAATTACGGTCAACAAAGCGGAGGGATTATCGAGTCTCAATGTCAACACCGTCTATGAAGATCCTCAGAACAACATCTGGGTCGGCACGGATGCCGGATTGAACCTGATAAAGGACGGCAAAGTACAGGTATTTACCACGAAAGACGGGCTTCCCGAGAATTACGTCCGTACTATAGTGGTCGATCGATCAGGGAATCTATGGGTTGCAGGCCGCAGTTCCGGCATCACCCTTTATAAAGACGGGCACTTTACGAACTTTACGACCGCTCAGGGACTTTCAGACAATGCGGTTAACAAACTCTATGTGGATCGCGAAGACACTTTATGGATCTGCACTGTCAGCCATGGGTTGAATCGCTCAAGTAAGGAGGCGGTGCACACGATTTCAACCGAGCAGGGCCTTCCCAGCAACAATATCTATCCAATATTCGAGGATCGCGAGGGCAACGTTTGGATCGCTACCTGGAGCAAAGGTTTAACTCGATATCGGGACGGGAAGTTCACGCTGTATCAATCCAGAGACGGACTCGGCAGTCCCATCATTCCGCTATATGCTCC